>Ga0209518_1000264_pt1 | contig 70761 bp, 99 predicted proteins | sample RifGroB1_FD_183993 | JGI IMG/M metagenome (GOLD analysis project Ga0209518, IMG submission 183993) | Groundwater microbial communities from Rifle, Colorado, USA - Groundwater B1 (SPAdes) (version 2) | ecosystem: Environmental > Aquatic > Deep subsurface > Groundwater | place: Rifle, Colorado... | reverse complement strand
TGAGAAGCAATCAAAAACTGACAATACAGCTCTTTATTGCATTTTATCCCCACTTTTTATATCACCACCATTCTTACCACAAAGTTTAAACCACCAACTTATAGTTTGTCAAAATGCGTAAGTCCTGAATTTGTCCGAAAATGTAAAACGAGGCAATCGGCAAAAACTGCGAAAAGGAATTTTACCTAATAAAGCGCCGTACGGATATTTCAACGAGCCGAGATTACGAACAATCGAAATTGATCCGGTAAAATCAAAAATCGTCAAAAAAGCATTTGAGCTTTTCGCCGAAGGCGAAAGCTCTATTGCTAACATTTCTCGATTTTTTCAAAAGTTTGGCATTACCAGATACAACGGTAAAATGCTTCACCTTGATACGGTAAAGAGGATTATAAGCAACAAGTTTTACGTTGGCATAATCAACTTCGGAGGTGAAACCTACGAAGGGACTCATAAACTGTTTATTCCCCCAGAGTTGTTTGGAAAAATTCAGAAAATTCTCGAGGCAAGAGAACATCCTAAAAACAAAAAGCACAACTTTGCTTTTCTGGGATTGGCCAAGTGCGCTAAATGTGGCTGTGCCATCACCGCCGAAGTCAAACACAAATGCTATCCAACAACGAGGGGAAATGTGGATTACATCTACTATCGCTGTACCAAAAAGAAAACCGATTGTTCACAAAATTATCTGCGGGAAGAACTTTTAGAGCAACAATTGCGAGCAATTGTTGAAAAAGCCAGCCTGCCCACTTCGTGGACTAAACTGTGGATAGAAAGACTTGATAAAGAGGAAACGGAAGAAAAAACAAATAGTGAAAATCAAGTTACAAAATTTTCTTCCGAAGTTCAAGAAATAGACAAAAAACTTGATCGGTTACTTGAAGGCTATCTCGACCAGATAGTTGATCCCCAAGTCTATCAACAAAAGAAAAACGAATTAATGGAACTAAAAATCAGATTGAAGGAGAAAATGGCAAGTGTTTCCAAAAACGGAAGTGAATGGCTCGGACTAATGAGGGAATTTGTAGAAGTGGCCGCTGATGCGGCCAAAATCGCGCGCGCGAAACATAATGGCGAAGAATTATCATTCTTCGCCAAAAAAGTCGGCTCGGACTACCTTGTTTCTAATCGGCGGCTTTTTTGCGTATATAAACTGGGCTTTGCAGCGCTCGCCACGGGGGCGGGCGCGGCGAGCGCCATTCCCGACTCGCCGGAAAATCCATTTCTGTGGGTGTGGATGGAGTCGAACCATCCTTGATACTTTATAAGAGTACCGTCCTACCGATGAACGACACACCCATTTGTCATAAGAAATCCATCCTAACCGTTGAACGACAGGCCCAATGAGGCATATTATAGCAATCTAATCACTTTGTATCTATAGCGAAGCTGAATCTCATTAACTATTCACTTTTTTAAAGAAGCTCCGCGACCAAAGGCATTATCCATATGTTCCCAGTCTTTTACTTTTCTAATTTTTAAATTTTTCTTCCAAATACCAGACAATGCACTCATATCAATTTTCTTTTGGGTTGCAAAAGAAAGTAGTCCTAATATATCTTTTGGAAAACAGGCTCCACCAAATCCAAGGTCACCATCTGGACCAGGAACAGACAAGTGTGTCCCTATTCTTGGATCTGCTTGAACTGCAGGGTATATTTCCTTGTAATTCGCTCCTATATCTTCTGCAAGCATATAAAACTCATTGGCTAGAAGTACTTTACTGGCAAGCATTAAATTGCTCATATATTTGATTATTTCTGCCTCAGTTAGTCCTGTAATGAAGTACTTTTGGTCTTTGGGTAGTATGGTTTTATATAATTCCTGAATCCTAATTCCCAATTCCTTATTCTTGACCCCTATTACGGTTCTTGCGGGATTTAAAAAGTCTTCTTTAGCCTTATTTTGTGTTAGAAATTCAGGATTCATTGCAAAGTTAACTGAAGGGTATTTTTTAGCATATTTTGCTGTTGTCCCTGGAAGTGAAGTTGATTTAATAATTACAATTTTCTTCGCTCCTGAAACTTTTGGAACAATTAAATCCAAAACCCCCTCAACTATACTCATATCCATTCCTGAGTAATTTCTAAACATTGGGGTGGGAACACAAATAAATATGTAATCGGATTTTTCTATTACTTCATCAAAAGTATTTGGAGACTTTTTAAATTTATCAAACCAAAAAACTTTGTTTTGTCTACTTTTTGCAAATCCGGTACCAGTTGCCTCCCCCACAAATCCCCAACCAATTATTCCAACTTTATGCATAGATATTAAGTGATAAGATATTAAGATATTAAGTGATAGAAAACAACACTCACTTTCGGACTTTATATCTAATTACTTTATATCTTATGCCTAGAGCTTTGCTCTTCTTGTGATTTCTGCTTCTACAAGTTTCATATCTCTACCATGTTTTAATCTACTCATTTCTTTAATTATTTCTGCTGTTCTCTCATTTTTTATTGCGTTAATTTTATCCATATCCATAGTCGTATCAAGGGAAAATGGAGTTTGTGGTTGATTTTTGACTATTGTTTTAACATAGGCATGAAATCTTTCGACATTTAATAGATCATCTTCACCAAAGGTCGGGGTAAATTCATGCTGAAGATAATTAGCGTCAGTTACACCAACCCTAAATGATATTTTTGTACCTACATTTCCAAAAACAGCATTTTTAACCTCTTCCTCCATTTGACCAATAAATTGATTGGCAACAGTAAGGTTTAATTTATATTTTCTAGCCTCTGATAAAATTACAGCAAAGTCAGGAGTGGCAAAATTTTGGAATTCATCTACATATAAATAAAAGTCGCGTCTTTTTTCCTCTGGGGTATCAGATCTACTCATAGCAGCCATTAATATCCTAGGTACTAATATAAGTCCTAAAAAGTTTGAGTTTTCCTCGCCCAACTCACCTTTGGCCAGATTAATAAGTAGTATTTTCCCATTATCCATTACGTCTCTAAAGGAGAATGAAGAAACGGATTGGCCAATGATATTCCTAATCATCTTATTGGTAACAAAACGGCCAAATTTGGAAGTGATATAATCCAAAACTTCTGATTTGTGAAAATCGCTAGTTTGTGCAATTTGATCAGTCCAATATCTTCTAATAATTGGGTCAGTTACTTTAGGGAGAAGTTCCTGAACATATCTAGCATCAGTTAAAGCCCTCATTAATTCAACGAAGGTTGAACCTTTCTCACACATAATTGTAAGCATCGCGTTTCTAACAGCATGTTCAAAACGAGGTCCAACAATACCTGTTTTATAGGGGTCAAAAAGTTTATACATCATATTGATAATTGATGAAGCCACAAAATGTTTTTCATCTTCAGTCGAGGCTTCCATTAGATTTAATCCCATTGGGCGATCAGTATCTGAAGGTCTAAAATAAATTACATCCTCAGCCCTCTCGGGAGGAATTAATTTTAATATATCCTCTACCGCATCACCATGTGGATCCATAAAACAAACACCTTTTCCCTCATTAATATCCTGCATAATCATGCTTTTTAATAATTCTGTTTTGCCAGTTCCAGTTGCTCCAATGATGTAAACGTGACGACGTCTATCATCATCTCCAATTGCAATTTTCCTTTCCACTCCTCTATAAACACTTTTGCCAATATATAATCCATCTTCAGGAATTTCGGCGGGGGCTGGAGCTGTTTTACTATGCAACCAATGAATGTGTGGAGTTGTTATTTGACGATTTGGAAAATGAAAGAGTGTTGCTAATTCTTCTGTATTTAAAATAGTTACATGGTTTTTAAACACATGAAACATCGGCTGATAACGATACAGAAAATCTTGCATGAAACCACCTTTGTTGTAAATTTTTCTACTACCTAAATTATTATATTCCCCTGCTGTTTGACCAAGCGCTGAGGCAATATTATCAAGATGAACCTTGGCAGCCTCTTTAGTGGGCGCTGTTGTCACAATTCTAATTGAAGTCTCAAAGCCTGCTTTACTAATTTTATTTTCAACTGCTTCTAATTGTTTTGAAGAAACTGAATATTTAGCTGATTCGCTACTACTTTCTTGTTTTTTAGTCTCTGATATAAATTTACTTCCGATTTTTTGCCATTCCGATTCGGCAGGAGAAATTAAAATTTGAATTGCTGATGCTTCATCCTTATTCATTCGAGCAAGGGATGAAGTTAAAGAGGCTAAAATATCAGTTGGTAGATCTTTAAATGTTTTTAAAGGATAAAAATCAGCTTTAGATAGTTGCAGAGATTTATAACAAACCTTACCATCTTCTGTAAAAATATTTATTTCCTGAACCTCTTTTATCTCAGCATCAGGATATGCTCCATGGATTGATTTTTCAATTAAATCTTTATAATTCGTAGGGGTCCAAACGTAAAATTTGATATCTTCAGCCCGAGCTACAATTTCAAAAGAAATTATTGGTTGAACTGAAAACTTTTGTTTCCAGCCTCCTTTTTTAATTGAATATAGGGATGCAAATAATTGCTCCATGGCATCAGTTTTTATTTCATTTAATCTAGGAACTGAAACTTGTAAATATACCGAGTCGACAGATTTTTCTTCTCTACCCCTGAAACGAAAAACTATAAATAAAACATAGCCAATCACAATAAAGAAAAGGGTTAAAATTATGATTAAAACTAAAAATGCAATTATTGTATTTATGTCAGGAATAATCATCTGTCAAACACCGCCTTCCAACCAAAAAATAATGCTTTTTTAAATAATCTTAACCAATATGCAATTGACCATATTTTACTATCTTCTTTATCTCCATCTTTAATGTCTTTTTCCATTTGTTCACGACTAAATTGAGGAATTTTAATTATAAATCTTTTGTCATCCACGGACTCAACAAGTTTATTTCCCTTATCATCTGTAACTTTGGCTTTAAATTGAGTGGGGACAGGAGTAATTACCTCTTTCCTTTCAATGTTTAAGGTAGAAGCTTCGTCAATATTCTCATACTTATTTTTAGCAGGTTCCCTTTCAGGCAGTAGTCCCATGAATTAATAATATCACAATGAAGCCTCAATAATTTTGTGTTGTTCTGGGTACCATGCTGGAGTACAAGGCATCACCATTTCACAATCCCCAAACCAATAATATTTCTCATTTACTTCTATAAACGCAACGTCTCCTTCTTGCAGTTCGACACTTTCATTTTCAGTTACAAGTTCTACTCTACCCCTAACAATATATGACATTTCTTTGCACTTTTCATTGATAGCCCACCCTTTTGCAGGGTAACGATCGTTTTTGAGTTTAATAACTGCAATATTTATATCTTTATCATCGATTGGATATTCGATAGCAATACAGGTTTCACTGTTTTTAAATTCTTTGGACTGTTTTTTTGTTATAAATTTCATAATTGATAAATCATCAAGTTTGGAATTTGAGTGAAGTGCTTTTTATTTAAAGTTACAACTTGTGCTCCTATTTCCATAGCAGTTGCGGCGATAATGTAATCTGGTACTTCTAACCCTTTTACCTTATCCCTATAAATTTCTCCAGCAAGTTTAGATATTTTCCAATTCAAATCAATTTCTGTAAAATGTGATAGTAATTTGGTTATTCTCTCACTTTGTGTTGTGTCTTTTGAGCTTTTGCCTGAAAATAATTCAAAAGCAGTTATTGAAGATATAAATAGATTATCTAAAGCTCCATCAAAATCTACGAATAACTGCCTAGCTTTTTTATTTTGTCTTAAAGCATCAATAATAATATTGGTATCAAATATATAATTCATTTGTCCCATCTACCCAAAAAATTAGACGCACCTTTTTTTCTTAATGGATTATCTTCCTTAGAATATTCAAAGCCAACAGAAGCTAAATCTAAAGATTTTAACAAACCTTTATTCTTGTTTACTTTAAAAATAGGTGAAATGTTTGCAATTAATTCTTTGTCTTTTTCTATCATTATAGTTTTACCCATAGAAACCCATGTCAAGATATCAAAAAATTGATTCCTTGCTTTTGTAGCCGAAAATATCATTGTTTGCATATTTATATAATATCTCCTAGTGTACATCTTGTCAATAGAGTTTTCGACAGTAGTCCCATGAATTAATATTGGCACAAAAGAAGCTTATTTAGTTAAGTGATGGATCATTACTTTTTCAAAAACTTTTGAAAATTCTGTCTCATATTGGGGCAATTGAACAAATTCAATTGGGTCAGTCATTGTTTTTGCTGTTTTGCCCACATTGATTTTAGTGTTATCAGACATCCATGGAATTTTATCTACATATTTTTGGGCAGGAATTATATATGCTATTTTATTATAACCAGCTTGGGAACAAGCTGATAAACACATCAAGCAGGGTTGACAAACAGTAACCATTGTTAAATCTGGAGTGTAATGACTTTGATATTTCTTACATACTTTTTCAACCAGCATTCTTTCAGAATGATCAGTGGCATTATGATTAGTAACGACCAAACTTTCTGAAGTCGCAATTATCCTGCCCCCCCCAATGACCATACCCGAATTTGCTAAATTTCCTTTTTTGGCAGAATTTATCATTAACTTTTTAAGGGTTTCTATTTGTTTTTTAGTTAAATTCATATTTTTAAATGGCTAGTTTTATTCTATCGTTTGCATAGCCATTTATAAGCATATTAATAATTCTTTGATATGGAATACCAACTCCCCTTGCTTTTGACTTAACAGTTATTAAATCTTCATTTTTAACTCTTAAGGTTATACTTTTACTCTTTTTTATTTCAAAGTAGTTTTTTGCTGCTTCTTCAAATATTTTTTTAGTCTTTTTAAATTCTGTTTTTGGGACAGAAGAATATTCGCCGTTTGCGATGGCGTCTTCTATTTCCTGCTCGTATTTATCCAGTATTATTTTTTGCATATTTTTTTGTTAAATTATGGCTTGGATAAGCTGTTTTTAAAAATATCATTTTCTTTTTATCATCTATTACATATGGCATCGCATATACATAACCAGTTGTTTTAATAATTAAAACGCTCTGATTTGGATGTTTTTTAAGATTATTATGTTCTATATTGTCTAAAACCTTTCCATTGTAGACAAGGTCTAACAAATCCTCAAAAGACATTCCCCTTGTTTCTTTAAGTAATGTATTTTTATCGCTATCAAAACTTACATTGTACTTAAATTTAAACACCATAATTTTATTATATCAGTACATACTTTGTCAATACATAATATCAAACCATCCACACTTCTTCTTTTACTTTTTTCTTAAAGTTAGTATATCTAGCTAACGTAAATAAATAGTCTGATAACCTGTTAATGTACGGTAAAATTCTTAATTCTTCATTCTTAATTCTTAATTTAACCAGCAAGCGTTCAGCACGACGACATAAAGCGCGGGCATAATATAATTTCACCGCTCTTGAGGTTCCTGAATAAATAATGAAGTTGGCAAGAACAGGCATCTGACCTTCCATCAAGTTTATTTCTTTTTCTAACTTTTTTGTTTCAACTTTTGAAAAATCGAGCTTTGCCCCTGTTAGAATGGCGTTTATGGTAAATAAATTTTTCTGTATATCTACTAACTTTATATCTTTGTATCCTGTATTAATTATCCCAAGATATGAATTAAGTTCATCAATTACCCCTATTGCATTTATTAGTTTCGAAGATTTTGAAACTCTCTTTCCACCAAAAGTCCCTGTCTGCCCCCTATCCCCTGTTTTTGTATATACAGTCATATAAAAGATATAAAGTGAAAAGTAATTAAGATATAAAGTGGTTTCATTTTCTTGTCATATTTTCTGTGGATTTGATTAATCCACTTAAAATGATCAATACTTTCTGCGCTAAATCAAAGGCTTTTTTAAAATCTTCTGCAGAAATATATTTCAGGTCTTTTACTATTAATAACTGTGTTTGAACTTCAGAAGCAGAACCTCTAGATTGATAATAAAAATTCAGTCTATCTTTGAAATGAAATCTGGAAAAACCCTCAGCAATATTAGATTCGATTGAAACTGAAGCTCGTCTAATCTGTGAAGTAATACCAAATACTTCTTCCTTTGGAAAGCTTTTTGTAATTTTATAAATAAAAATAGTTAACTCGTGAGAATTCTTCCAAACTTCCAAATCAGTAAACTTTTGTATTAACACTGTTCACTTTATATCTTATCACCTAATATCTTGTGTGCTCAACACTCAGAGTGTCCACATGCATGGCATTTACTACATCCTTCTTCAAAAACAAGTGCTGAGGCTCCACAAGACGGACAGATGTCCCCTGCTTTCTGAACTGTTGCGTGCAAAAACAATCCTTCTTGAACAGGTTTATCTTCAATATGGGGTTGTGTTGCCACGACCTCAGTTTCCACTTTACCATTTTGAGTTTCTCCAAAGATGTTTGGGCTATTATGATAACCGTTAATTCCAAAATTATAATGAACTGATATAGCACCTGCTATTGCATCTGGTAGAGATCTTATTTTAGTTGGTCCAAATCCAATTGACCTTCTGCCCCCTATTCCTGATAGTTGCTCTGCAATTTCTTTTGCTTTTTCTTTTGCAGAAATACCACCCCTAAACTTTAAAGTCGTCGATATAGTTCTACCTAAGGCTTCAGCCATTGCAGCCACATCTGACCCTGCCTTACCTACGTTTATAAAAACCTCTAACGGCTCACCCAAGTTGTCTTCATTTATTGTTATAAAAGCTGTACCAACAGGTGTATTCATTCTATAGGTTGAGCCATGAACCATGTAAGGTCTATGTCTTAGGGGTTCTTCTTTTACTTCCTCCTGCCTGCCGGCAGGCAGGTCATTCTTAATTCCCAGATTTAAAACTTGTGCATTCTTACAACCATCTCTAAAAACTGTGATGCCTTTACAATCGGAATTCCAAGCTTGTAAATAAACATTCTTAATGTCTTCAACGGTTACATCATGTCTTAAATTAATAGTTTTACTAACCGCATTTTCTGTATATTTTTGAAATACATCTTGAGTTTTAATATGCCATTCTGGATCAATTTCATGAGCTGTTCCAAAGATATCTCTAATTTTTTGAGGCAATTCTTCAATATGTCTAACAACCCCTTTTTCTCCCACTTTATCCATTAACTCCTGACTCCACAGGTTTTGAGACTTCAAAACCTCTTCAAATTTGGGGTTTACAAATGTTAGTTTTCTATCCAAGTGTTTATCCTTAACAATATGTTGAAAAGCTATTGCGAATAACGGTTCTATCCCCGATGATGCCCCCGCAATGATTGATATTGTCCCTGTTGGTGCAATTGTTGTCACAGTTGAATTTCTTCTTGGTTTATCTTTTTTGTAAATTGAATCTTTAAATAATGGGAACACTCCTCTAATTTTGGCCAACTTTTCTGTTTCATCAACAGCAGTTTCTTGGATAGTCTTCATGACTTTTTCTGCTAAATCCAAGGCCTCATTGGAATCGTAAGGAATACCTAACTCTAGAAGCATATCTGCCCAACCACCAATCCCGAGACCAATCCTTCTTATGGCAAAGACTGTGTTTCTTATTTGTTCTAGAGGATATGGATTGACTTCAATAACATTATCCAAAAACCTTACTGACTTTCTGGTTACGTCCCTTAGTTCATCCCAAAGAATGTCTCCGTCTTTAACAAAGTAAGTTAAAAAGATACTACCAAGATTGCAGGCATCAAATGGATAAAGCGGCTGTTCACCACATTGATGAACAACAAGCCCGTTTGCAATCATGGAATGACTAATCGGTTCTGTAACATCGTAAACGTTTTGAATACCGGCATTTTTAATTTCTACAACGATATCTACAAATTGGTCCTGTAAACGTCTATTTTTTCTTGGTCTAGTATTTTCAAGATGTTTTTGTTTATCAATATTTAAAAATCCTATCTCATTCTTAAATTTCTCTCTAAAATCACCAAATATGCCTAATTCATAAAGCACCCCATCCGTTGTATAAGTTTTTATATTTCCCTTCTTGTCTTTGTAAGGAAACATTCCCGACCTTTCATCTCTACTTCTGTCAAATATCCTCGATTTAATTCCTAAATTCAATAAAAGAAGTTGTACATCTTTTAAGAGTCTCTCACTTTTTGAAGTTAAAGCAACCCAATCGCTATTGCTTTTTTTACTATCTCTAACAGTTCCATCTGCTGAAAATAAACCTTGCAAGAAACCTACAACAGCATCCTCAGTTGCTGAAAAGATTGATTCGGGAACAGTTTTTTCTTCGGCTATGACAGATTTCACTCCAAAGTTCATAAATAAGTCAACCATCTCCTGAGAATGATAAGAAAGATGGTATGTATTTCTTGGTCTTTTTACTTCTTTAATTTCTCTTCCATACCATCTGTTAATTATATTTTTAAATCGTATCAACAAGTCTGTATCTTGTTCACTAAAAGTAAATCCGACTCTACAATTTTTATCACCATTTCGTAACCAGCCATCACCTATTAACAAACCCAAAACCTGACCCAGTTCTTTGGTCCACTTATTTGGAAAATTGTTGATAGTTTCAAAAGATAACTTATTAGATTCATTAAAACTACCTTTGGCACTTTGTATAAGAATCTCATCATTTATTTTTAACGATTGGATTTCCTTCCATCCACTAACAGTCATTACTCTATGGTCTAGAGTTGCAGTTATTTCATAACCTGATTTGGTAACTAATTTCATTACTTTTTTTGGACCTAAATCATATAACTTAACAGCTTCACTGATCGAAACTCCACTTTTAGTTATATTTTTAACTCTATTATCAAAAAATAATCCCTTATTACCATTCTCTACAATATCTTTTATTCTAAGTAATCCTATTTTTGTCGACACCAAAGTATCCCCAATAACACATGGATTTGTGGATTCTATATTACCAAGTGTAGGTACTGGATTGGCCGTGCTTTCATTTATCTTGTCTATAAAAATAAGTCCAGGGTCCCCAGTTCTCCAGGCTCCATCGGCAATTTCATTAAAAACCCTTTTAGCTGAAAGCTTACCCACCACCTCTTTTGTCTTAGGACTAATAAGTTCATATTCCTCATCATTTTGATATGCTTTCATAAAAGCGTTTGTTATCGCAACCGATATATTAAAATTAGTGATTCCCCCCTCTTCTTTACAATGGATAAATTCCAAAATATCAGGATGGTCTACTCTTAAGATTCCCATGTTAGCTCCCCTTCTTTTACCGCCCTGTTTGACCTCATTTGTGACCGTATCAAAAATTCTCATAAATGATATTGGTCCAGATGCTGTTCCTGATGAGGTTTTAACAAGTGATCCACCTTCACGAAGTCTACTAAAGGCAAATCCTGTTCCCCCACCAGTTTTATGAATTATTGCCTGATATTTTAGAGCATCAAAAATTCCTTCCATAGAGTCTTCAACAGGGAGAACAAAACAGGCAGAATATTGCAAACCATTATTAGTTCCAGCATTCATTAAAGTTGGAGAATTTGGTAAAAACTTTCTACTAACCATTAGTTCATAGAACTCTCTAGCTACCCTTAAAACTTCTTTTTTGTTGGCTCCCCATCTTGCCTCAGATGAGGCGATTTCATAAGCAACTCTCCAAACCATGTCTTCAGGACTCTCAATTGGATTTAAGTTTTTATCCTTTACAAGATATCTTTCTTCCAAAACTTTTAAAGCTTGTTCTGTCCATGCACCTTGAGGTAAATCAGCAGGTCTAGCTGGCATCATGCCAACTTTTTTTGTTATTTCTTTTTTTATCTTTTCGTAAGTAGGAGCTTTGTAATTTTTCATAAGTAATTGGATAATCTAATACTAACAACGGATAAGCAACTATTAGTTTGTAGAACCAAATATATCAGCTTATGCGTAAGCTAAGCGTGAAAAAGTAAAATAAAAATTGCTCGCGGAAATTTCCGCGGAAATCAAAAAATAAAATTGCACAAAAAACTACTTCGTTTCAAAAGGATTATTTGGTGGAACTAAGCCAACTGAGAGCATTTTGTCTTTCACCTTTTCATATGTTAACTTCGAGTAGTCCTCTGTCTTTATAACTTTTGGTCTCAAATCTTCTGGAGTAAGTGAGAGTATTTCTTCTTCTATAATCTCCCTATGTTTAAGTGAAGACAGAGAAAGTTTCTTTAAAAAATCTTTGTCATCTCCCATAAGACCAGCTGACTTTTCCAAATATTTTCCTGATTTGGTAAGTACAGACAATCCTAAGTCAGGTTTATTCTTTTTAAAAAGCTCAAGAGATGAAGATAACCGCTTATCTGCAAACAATAGATTCAATTCTGCCTTCTTTGAAGAATTGAATGTTATGACTAGCCAAACTTTATCTCTTAACACTTTGACATACCACAAAGGATTATCTGGCAGAATTTTGCCCTGATAAGGTAGATCATAATCGACATCTAGTTGACTATTGTCTACAGCTTTTTCTGACAAAACCATTGGGGAATATGCATAATTAGGAGTTACACATTTTAGTAAAGATACCAGAAGGATGATAAAAGCTGTCAAAATTGTAGTACTAATTCCTGCAATCCTACTTTTCATTTTTCGGGTAATTGTAATTGTATATCAATTAGTCAATCCCCGCAAACATAGTGTATAATTACTAGTATGGAAGCTGTGGGGGGGGAACCAAAATTAAGTGCAGAGGAAAATATTATTGGTTTGTTATCCAAACATTTTAATCCTGAAGCCGCAGAAATAATTTTCAATAGGCGTTTTGCATGGATGAGAGATGATGAAGTAACAAAAAATATTGCAAGTTCACGAGGAATTGGTCAAGATGAGGCATTTGAGTGGATGGTTTTGAATAAACCCGACATGAAGGCGCTCACCGAAGATGATGTTACTGAAACGGAGTTGAAATCCTTCTCCAAATTTATACAAGATGAGCGAAGAGATGTACTTCAAAGCCATACCCAACTCAAGAATGGCTTATCTGCACATGGTAAAAATACTGCAGGGCCAAACATGGATTCTGAATTAAGAGCTTGGGGTGAAAAATATGAAAGAGTACGAAAAGCTTCAATTGGTATTGCCAAAAAGGCAATACAGAAAGGATTTCCTGTTCCTAAATACGATTTAGTCAATTAAAAAAGTATTACTTTTTTGCGACAAAATAAACCATAACCAGAAGAATTAGTGTAACTACTACTAGGGTTATTGTTGATGTCTGAGCGTTCCACGGAATATTCATATTATTTTGCAAATTTCTTAGTATATAAAGCGAATGAGGCCAAAAGAATTCCTACAAAACCAGCTACAATAAAGGCTGAATTATACGCAACACCCCAATCAATATTATTCATAATTGTTTTTATCTTTCTTTAGAAAAGTATATCGCGAAAAACAATAATAGTAAAGCCAAAACTATTGATGTTAATATTGACAACACTCTTTCTAAAGGTGTGAGATTTGCTATAGCCATTTGTCCTAAAATCACTGCCAGCATTAGTCCTTTAGCTATATCTTCACAAAATCTTGAAATTACATTGTATTGATGTAATTTAAGTTTTTTCATTTTTACCTAAAAAGTATGATGGGCCATTGCCAGAGAACATGAAGTAGAATTGGAGAAAGAATATTTTTTGTCCTAGCATAGACAAAGGCACTACCCATACCAAAAAGAGTTGTTAAGAATAGATAAATTAACGTTGCAGAAAAATCAAGCCTCCACACAAATATAGTAATTGGAACGTGAATTAAGGCCCAGAAAAGACTTGTAACAACGTTGGAATAAAGTTCTGAGCCCAGAAACTTCCAGATTCTTGTAAATACATATCCCCTAAATGCAAGCTCCTCTGAAATTGCAGTTGCAAATGATAAACCTAAGGATGTTAAAAGTGGAAGAGTTCCAATATTTGCTCTCAGATCAAACTTGCCGTCATATTTAACAAAATTAATAACTAAAGCTTCCATGACAAAAAATGCACCAAGTCCCAAAGAATAATAAACTGCTGGGAATAAATTTTTAAGTGTAACTCCTAAAGAGGAAATCCCTTCTTCCTCCTTCTTCAGGAGGTAAAAAACAGGTAATAACCAAACAACTGGTTTAATAATTAGTTCTTCAATTGTTTCAGGTAGTTGAAATAAAAATCTATAAAAACCCCAGACAATTAGAAGATAAACTGCAAAACCTACGGCATATTTAAATGATTTCATTTATTAATAATACACCCTCTAAAGGCCAAATCCATAGCATTAATTATCAAATTGATCTTTTCTTCTGCTTCTTTAAAGCTGACAGCCTTTTTTTCTTCAGGGAACCAATGGAAAATAAGGTTTCTGCCACTAGTCCAAGCCTCCCAAAGTTTATCTGCCAGTTCTTTGCCATTGCAATATTTAACCAATTTATCATATACACTTTCTCTGTTTCTTAAGTTTTTTTCTAAAAAGGGATTTAAGGCCTTACCAATTCTAAATCTCTTGCCTCTGTAATCCTCTTCTGTTATAAAACCCAGGTCAAAAAACATCTTCTTTAAAAAACCTTCATAGGCTTTGGCTGTTGGAAAAACAACAAAAGAATAATCATGAAATACTCTGCTTCCCGCAGGCAGGTCCCCACCCCAACTTTTAACAGTGTTGGCTAAAAATTCAGAGGCTACAAGTAATTCTTGCAAATCTTCCTGTATATAACTCCACCAAATTTTGTTTTCTAGTTTTAAATCCATCATGTAAATGATATATACGCACTTGACAAATTGCAATTATGTATTGTATGATCATATACAGTGATATCATGCCAAGACATATTTCATCCATTGCTTTTGAATGGGATAGTGGAAATGTAACTAAAAGCTGGTTAAAACATGGGGTTACCAAAGAAGAATGTGAAGAAGCGTTTTTGAACAGACCATTAAGGGTGTTTGATGATAAAAAACATTCACTAAATGAAGCTCGATTTGTAGCCTACGGAAAGACAGATGCAAATAAATATTTAACTATTATTTTTACATTAAGATTTAAAAAGACAAGGATTATATCGGCAAGGAAACAAAACAGAAAGGAAAGGAAAACATATGACAAAAAAAATACCAAAATTTAGAAATATTGAAGAAGAACAAAAATTCTGGCAAAAAAATGACACTACAGAATATTTTGATCTATCTAATCCTGTTGACTATGATTTTTCAGAACTTAAACCATCAACAAAAGTGGTCACTTTAAGAATCCCAAAACACATGTTTTCATCTCTAAAAATTGCGGCGAACAAAAGAGATATGCCTTACCAATCACTTATGAAAGTATTTCTAACAGATAAGTTAAGACAAGAATTCCAAACTGCATAAAATGAAATTGTTGATTCTTAAAATCAGAGGCCATCTTTCAACTGTATATAATAGAAAAAGAATTATCTTTTTTACCGTTCTTATTTCTTTTTCATTTTGGCTTTTTTGGGGCATCCCCTTACCCACTAAGTTGTCTTCCCTAGATATTCCTGTATCAACTAAAATTCTTGATAGAAGTAGTAAATTAATTTATGAAGTATATGCTGACACCAGAAGAAGTCCTGTAGACTTAGATTCTTTACCTGATTATATTAAAAATTCAACCATTGCAATCGAGGACAAAGATTTTTACAAACATTATGGTTTTTCTTTTACGGGCATAGCCCGTGCAGTCTGGAAAATTGTCACTAGGGGTAAAATTGAAGGAGGGTCTACTTTAACTCAACAACTTGTCAAGAATTCTTTACTTACTCCTGAAAGAACAGTCAGAAGAAAAGCAAGAGAATTTTTTTTAACCATGTTTGTAGAGGGAATATATTCTAAAGATCAAATTCTAGAAATGTATTTAAATCAGATTCCATACGGCTCGACAGCTTACGGGATAGAATCTGCAAGTGAGCTTTATTTTAATAAAGTAGCGAAAAATTTAACACTGGCGGAGGCTACATTAATTGCAGGTCTGCCTCAAAGTCCTACCAGGTATTCACCCTTTGGAGCACACCCAGAACTTGCAAAAATTAGGCAAAGAGAAGTTTTAAACCAAATGATTAAAAACAAATATTTGCCTCAGGAAGAAGCTGATAAAGCATTTGCTGAAGAATTAAAATATGCAAAAATTAAAGCTCCCAGTGCCCCCCATTTTGCTCTTTGGGTTAAAGATCAATTAGTTGAAAAGTATGGAGAGAAAAAAGTAGAACAAGGAGGACTACGTGTAACAACAACACTTGATTTGGATTTACAAAATTTTGCGGAAAGTACAGTTGCATCTGAGGTTGGTAAGTTAAAAAAACAAAAAGTAGGAAACGGGGCAGCAATTGTTACACATCCAGCAACAGGAGAAATACTCGCTATGGTTGGCAGTAAAGATTATTTTGCGGAGGATGAAGATGGAAAAGTCAATGTAATATTAGCTGAAAGACAACCCGGATCATCCATAAAACCAATTAACTATGCCATGGCTATTGCGAACAAAAAAATTACTGCAGCTACGACGTTTGCTGATGTGTCATCTTGTTTCTCGGTTGCTGGACAGTCGTTATATTGCCCCAAAAATTATGATGGAACTTATCACGGTCTGGTTCAAACTCGTTTTGCACTAGGTAATTCATTTAATATTCCAGCAGTTAAAATTCTTGCCTTAAACGGAATTAAAGAATTTATAGATTTTGCTAGAAATATGGGTTTAACCACACTGGTAGATCCTGATAGGTATGGTCTTTCGTTGACACTAGGTGGAGGTGAGGTAAAACCATATGATATGGTAGTAGCCTTTGGAGTATTTGCAAATGATGGGGTCAAACAACCTCTTGTTGCTATTACAAAAATCGAAGATTGGAAAGGTAAGATTTTGAAAGAAATTAATATTAATGATAGTAAGTTAGATGGCGAAAAAGTACTTGACGTTGGAACAACATTTTTAATTTCGCATATACTGCATGATAATAATGCTAGATCCCAAGCATTTGGACCCACAAGCTTCTTAAATGTTAAAGGTCACCCAGAAGTGTCTGTTAAAACAGGAACCACAAACGACAGACGTGATAACTGGACTGTTGGGTTTACAAAACAAATTGCAGTTGTTGTTTGGGTTGGTAACAACGACAACACACCTATGAGTGGTGCTGTCTCTGGAGTGTCTGGAGCATCCCCAATTTGGAATAAAATAATTAAGTTTGCACTCGATAAAAGTGAAAAGGGCGAATATGATCAAGACGATGGTGGACACTCTTGGCCATTGCAACCTGAAAATGTCGTTGGAGCAACAATTTGTGCAGATACTGGTGATGCTATACCGTCTGGAGATCCAAATAATCCAGGCTGTCCAGCCAGATTTGAGTATTTCCTTGAAGGGACCGTTCCCACCACAACCAATGTTGTTAGCCAAGACATCATAATTTTTAAAGATACAGGTCAAATGGCTTTAAAAGACTTTTTACCTGAACAAGTAGAAACAACTAATAGACCTGTTTACACAGATCCAGTGGGAGGTCTTTATTGCTTAAGTTGCCCCATTGCATCACAATCTGCCATAATCAAATACCCACTTTCTAACAGGGTCGGACCTTAAAAGAGAAATCTGTAAAAAGGTCCGACCCTTACAGACTCCTAAAAAACGCCCATAGTCTTGACATTCACACACACGCTGGCTATACTGCTGACCATGGAGACTTTTACGAATGCCTTATGTAGAGCTTGCAAATTATGCGTGCCTGAAACTAAGGCTTATGATTTTTCCAGAGATGCTGTTGTTGATGCAAGTTGTGTCTCTGAAGAAGGACCCAGTGTAAAAATTAACTCAGAACAATCACCATATGATAATTTCATAATGGCTGGAATGCAAAGTGAAGCTAGAAAAAGGATTTCAAATAAAACTTCTTGCTTTGTATCAAAAACAGGTTAAGGCTTCATAAGTTGTGATCTTAATGTTACAATTGCCCCGTGGCTTTTAGAAAGAAGAAAACCATTACTGCCCTATCACTACTTACGGCAGTATTAACCTCCGTCGGTCGCCCTTTTTATTTTATTCTCTCCCATATCTTTATTGCAATTTTTTTTATATTGTATTTTATTGGGCATATTGTTCGATCAATTAAATTACCAAAACTTCCAAAAATAAAAATTTATAAAGTCATATATCCAAAATATAAAATTAAATTTCCAAAAGTTGCGATCAAGATTCATATTTTTTTATTTTTTACCACGATAGTGGCAAGCTTTGCTTACTTTTTCGTATTAAAAGACCTTCCCTCCCCTAAAGACCTATTAACTCGTGAGCAGGAAGTTTCAACAAAAATATATGACAGAAATAATATTCTTCTTTACACAATTTATAAAGACAAAAACAGAACACCTGTAAAACTTATCGATCTACCAATAAATGTACGGCTCGCTACTCTTGCAGCCGAAGATGCTGAATTTTACAATCATATTGGATTTTCAATTCGCGGAATGCTTAGAGCCTTAAGTAAAAACTTGAGTGAGGGTAAACTAGAAGGTGGATCAACAATCACACAGCAATTAGTTAAAAATGCTTTGCTTTCTTCTGAAAAAACATATATCAGAAAAATCCGCGAGCTTATTCTCTCAATTGGTGTTGAAATGAATTTCAGTAAAGACGAAATTTTAGAAATGTATCTTAATGAAGTTTCTTACGGCGGAACCACCTACGGCATTGAGGAGGCCTCTAAACATTATTTTGATAAATCTGCGAAGGACTTGACGTTATCTGAGGCTGCACTTCTGGCTGGTCTTCCTCAAAGTCCTACAAGATACTCACCCTTTGGCAATAATCCTGATTTAACATTCTCCAGACAAAGAGAAATATTACATTTAATGAAGATTAATAGATATATAACCTTGGAGGAAGAAGAAATGGCAAAATTAGAAAGAATTACTTTTGCTTCAAACAAACAACAAATTTTAGCTCCTCATTTTGTAATGTATATTAGAGAGAAACTAATAGAAGAATATAATGAAGAAGTTGTTCAAAAGGGCGGTTTAATAGTCAAAACCACACTTGATCTAAATATTCAGACCCTAGCTGAAAAGGTCGTTGATGAAGAACTTACAAAACTAAAAAATTTAAACGTAGGTAATGCTGCAGTTGTTGTTTTAAATCCTAAAAATGGTGAGATTCTAGCCATGGTTGGATCAAAAGATTACTTTGATACTACTACTGGAGGTAATGTGAATGTCACAACGAGACTTAGACAACCTGGATCATCAATTAAAGTAGTAAATTATGCAGTTGCACTTTCAAGTGGTTTAACACTAGCGTCGGTAATTGAAGACTCACCAATTACCTTTACGGTTCCCGGACAAAAACCTTATTCACCTAAGAATTATGATGGTGAATTTAGAGGAAAGATCACAGTTAGACAAGCATTGGCAGAATCAAGAAACATTCCCGCAGTTAAGATTCTTGCCTCAGTGGGTGTATCTAAAATGATTGAAATGGGGCAAAAAATGGGAATAACAACTTGGGACGATCCATCTCGATTTGGATTATCACTAACATTGGGTGGCGGAGAAGTTAAATTATTAGATCTTGCCCAGGTCTATTCAATTATTGCAAATAATGGAGTTAGAGAAGAAATTAAGTCAATTTCTGAAATAAAAAATTACAAAAATAAGCGGAGCTTGCCACTTCATGGTAAAATTCTTTATAAAGAAAGTCGATTTGAAAAAATCCAAAATTCTGTACTTGACCCCAGAATTGCATTTTTACTGCTTGATGTTTTAAGGGACAATGTAGCAAGATCAAGAGCTTTTGGAACAAATTCTATGCTTGTTATTCCAAATCACCCCGAAATTGCTGTAAAAACAGGCACAAGCAATGATCTAAAAGATAATTTGACAGTTGGCTTTAACAAAAATTATGTAGTTGCTGTTTGGGTTGGGAATAATGATGGTTCTCCAATGAATAGAATCGCATCAGGAATTACTGGCGCTGCGCCAGTGTGGAACAAAATAATGAGAAGTTTGCTTGTTAATCAGCCAATTGATGAATATGAAGCACCAGAAGGACTTGTCTATAAAGAATGTTATAGCCGAAAAGAATGGTTTTTGGAGGAAAGACAATTAAACTGCCCTAAGATTATCCAGCCCGCTGCTCAAATCTCTGTAGAGTAAATAACTTGGGAGAACAAACAGGGGCGCTAGAAAAGAAACTAAAATTCCTCCAGCATAAGGAATAAGGCCAAAAATAAAGCTTATTAAAAATCCAAACAAACCAAAGACTAGATTCCTACCCAGAATTACCCAAAACTTACCTTTAACCATAGCCTTACTCTGTTTCAAAGCCTCTTTGACTCTAAGTTCTTTGTCTAAAACTAGAAAAATTGAGAATGAATACCAAATTCCAAAAATTAATGCGGGAATAATTAACAACAACGCACCAAAACCAATTATTAAACCAACTATCAATGAAATTAAGAGAAATCTCCACATTTTTCTATATCCTAATTTAAATATCTCTTTTTCTGATAAATTAATATTTAAAATTGCAGAATAGGTTGTTGACTGTGAATAAAAATAAAAGATAGTTGATAATAATGCCAAAGCAAGAAATCCAACAGCCATTCCAGTATTGTCAAATTCAAAATTTTGCCAATTAATTACTGGATATAAATAATATATTAAATAACTTAAAGATGTAGAAACAATCGTCAACACTGCCATTATTTTGACAAAAAATAAAAAGTTTTCTTTTTTAAAGTAAATACTCCAAGCTTCTTTTATATATTCTATTGGACCCTTCATATTATTCCTTTATATGATTATCATACAATATTTTTGAGAGTTTTGGAAATAGTTCGTCAGCTTCTCTTTCAATTACACCATCGGTCATAATAACCAACACAAAGGGTTTTGAAGATAAAACAATTCCAGCATCATTGACTGTTCCCGATTCTCGACCATATTTATGAATAAGTGTTACACCTGTTGGTAGACCAGGTTTTAACCATTCCTCAAAAATCGTATTGGTCATAAAACTAGTAAGTTCCTTTGTGTCGTCCTCTTTAAGGATTTCATTTTTATAAAGTTTAACAAAAAACATCCCAATTTCTTCAGGAGTTGTAAGATTTTCAGAAAATGAAGTATTTACCATTCCGAGTTCTGAAATAGTTTTGTTTATTTTTTCTTTACCTAGTGTATTAACCATTTTATTGAAAGCGTTATTATCTGACCTTTTACCCATTGCTTCTATCAGGCTCTTGTCTTGATTCTCTTTCATGGCTAAATACATAACTGGGAGTTTAATTAATGATGCTGCTTGCATAATCTCTTGATAGTTTAGTCCATAATAATAATCACCGTTTAAATCGTAAAGGTAAAAGGCATAAATTCCTGAATATCCATCAGTTGCTTCATTAAATTGTTTTTTTGCATTTTCTATTTTTTCTTGTGATACTTTATTTCCTTTTTTACCAACCACTATTACCTGATCCTCAAACAATTTGCTAAAAGAATTAAAAGAAAAAGACAATTTAGGCGAGTTGGGAAGTTTAAAATTACGAGAGGACAGGGATAAAAAAGCTGAGGTCAAAACTGTTACCAGAAGTGTAAATAGAATAATTAGTCTTTCTTTTATTCCCCAAGGCTTTTGAGGTTCTTTTCTGGTACGTTTGTTTTCAGGTTTTAAATCTTTAAAACCGTCTCTTTTTATTCCCTTCTCTTCGTCCATACTTCTTTATTTACAATATTAACTGGTTCATGAGACGCAAAAACGTCAAGTATTCCGCTAACTGCAAGTTTAGTCATGGCTTCTCTTGCTTCATGTGTTGCTGAGGCTATATGTGGTGTGGTTATAACATTAGGCATACCAATAAGTTCAGGATCAATGTTTGGTTCATTGTCAAAAACATCAAGAGCAGCACCTTGTAAATGCCCAGATCTTAGAGCGTCAACTAAATCATGTTCGTCAACTATTGGGCCTCTAGCAGTATTAATTAAAAAACTTCCCTTTTTCATTTTGGCAAAAGTCTCCTTATTAAACATATGTCTAGTCTCATCATTTAGGGGAACATGAATTGTAACTACATCTGAGTTGGCAAGTAAAGTATCAAGGTCTACACTTTTTTCATCTTTTGTACGTTTTGTATATATAACATTCATGTTATACCCTTCTGCACGGCGAGCTACCATTGTCCCGATACCACCAAAACCCACAATTCCTAATGTTTTCCCAATTAGAGAAGTGCCTAAAAATATATCAGGTTCCCAACCTCTATAAGCCCCTCGCCTAGTAGCTTCATCTGCTTCAACAACCCTTCTTGTCAAAGCGGATATTAGAGCCCAAGTATGTTCTGCCACGGCTTCATCAACTTCCTCACAGGATGTATTGGTTACAACAATTCCACGATCAGTTGCTTCAGTAATATTTATATTGTCAAAACCAACAGCATAGTTACTAATAACTTTAAGTTGTGGTCCTATTGCATCCGTTACTTCCCCATCAATTTTATCAGTCAAAAGTGAAAGAACGGCATCCACCCCTTTTGCTTTTTCAATTAATTCTTCAGGAGTTAGGGGTCTATCAAATTCTGAAATTACTACTTCATTTTCTTTTTTTAATGGCTCTAAGTCACCTGGAACTTTTCTTGTAACAAAAATCTTCATTAATTAAATGTAACATTTGTGATATCATAAATAAAGCATGGAACCCAAAAATAATAATTTCTTGATTTCACTTTTATCTATTTTATTGTTACTTTCTTGTATAATTGCTGGTTTTTTTGCCTGGCAAACACAAAATTTAGTACGAGAGTTGACAGAATCTAGAAATCAGAATCTGACAACACCATCCCAAACCCCGATCCAAACAATAATTCCTTCTCAAGCTGTTGTAATTAATAACATCAAAAACGGAGATAAAATTACAAGTCCAGTCAATATATCCGGAACAATAGATAAATCTTGGACATGGGAAGCAACATTTTCAATTGAAATCTTAGATAGCGCTCGAAAACCATTAAACTCGATGCCAGTTAGTGTAAATTTTGAGAACGAGGTTGTTTCCAGAGGCCTATTTTCAATTTCAATATCATTTGTAACAACAGCCCAAAGCGGATTTATAGTAGTTCATGCTGATAATCCAAGTGGTTTACCTCAAAACAACAAATCATTTGAAATACCCATTAAATTTATGGCAAATAAAAATACCGCCTGTACAATGGAGGCTAAGCTTTGTCCTGACGGAACAAGTGTTGGTCGAAGTGGTCCAAATTGTGAATTTGCCCCGTGTCCAACTCTAAAACCTTAGTTAAACTTTCTTGGAATGATTTTTCAACCAATTTGATATTTTTTTAAGTTCTGAGTGACTATTATCTATCCAGATCATAAAATCGACTGCTTCTTTAGCCTCAGACTTTAGATGATATCCATTTATCCATAAAAATCTTTTTGTTGCAATCCAAGCCGTTCTTTTGTTGCCGTCTGAAAAGGCGTGATTCAAACAAATTGATTGAATTAAAGCTCCAGCCTTCAAAAATATAGTTTGGTATAAATCTTGGCCCTCAAATGTTGTATATGGTCTTTCAACTGCAGAATGAAGTAGAGAAAAGTCTCGAATTGATGCCTTAGTTTTTGCTCTTTTTATAATCGCTTCATGAATTGCATAAACTTCTGAGATGTCTAATTTATGCAAGTTCATCTAAAATCTCCCCGTCTTCATCTAATGTGGATTTAAGCCAGCTTTTAAATTCAGTCGTAATTTTAGATTTTGATTTATTAATTTTTTTAACCTTTTTTATAATTAAATCGTCGCCATATCCAGTTGGCACAACTTGGACCATCAAGCCTTGATTATAGCCATATTCATCGGCTAAATCTCTTGGGATAGAAACAACATCACTATTCCCAGCTTTAAAAATTGTCTGTATTTGCATGTTATTACAATGTTATAACAAGTTATGACAGATGTCAACATTTTTCAAATGTTCATATTTCTTCTACTTTTACTCCTGAAGATCTGGCTCTTTCTACCCAAGTATCAATATCTTCTATCTTTAAAAGCCCTTTTTGAGCTCCCACATAACCGATAACAGAAGCTGAATTAACAGTTCCCCAGACTAAAGCTTCTTCTGTTGTTTTGCCTTTAATTATTGCACCTAAAAACCCTGAACCAAAGGCATCTCCCGCCCCAGTTCTTTCATATGCATCAACAGGAAGCACCCCAGAGTGGAAACATTTAACTCCATCAAAAACATACGCACCATTTCCACCATCAGTGATAACCGACATTTTTGGGCCCAAATTTGATAAGGCGACAAGCAATTCTTTAGTAACTTCATCTTTAACTTCAAATCCTATCAATTTTTCTGCTTCCTGTTTATTAACAAAGATTATTTTTGTCAATTTAAAAATACTATTTAAAGATTCCATGCCTGCCCGAAGCTGCCAACTACCTGGGTTAAAAGCTAAATTAACTTCAGGGTTTTTGACAAGCCATTCAGTAATGTGGTTATAAAACGGTCTAAATGACTCTCCCATTGAGGTTAAGTAAAGCCATGGGATTTTAGGAAGTTGAACAGGAAATTCATAAGAACGGGGCGCATGATATGTAAAAATGGTTCGCTCCCCTGTGTAAGTTATTGCTACATTAAAATTTGAAAGTGTTGAAGGTTGTTGTACAACATAAGTTAAATCTACATTTTCTTGTTTTAATTTTTCAATAATTTGAAGTCCTGTACTGTCATCTCCAAGAGTTAAAACAGTCCCCACATTAATTCCCAATCTTTTGATCCCGACTGCATTATTGGCAGCATTTCCTCCTACAGAAAACTCCAAATCCTTAACTGGAATTTTGTCGGCATATGAAAAAGCAATTAAACACTCTTTTGTATTAATGTCGCAAAGCGACTCAGATTCAGAAGGATGAATAAAAGCATCTAAATTAGCATCTCCTACTGATAGTAAATCAAAATTCATAGTTCTCCCATTCTAGCTTTCGATACCATTTGCAATCTCTTACCAAAAACTTCTTGCGCATTAGTCACATTCTCGATTTTACCTATCCAGATGGCTAAGGCGTCATTTTGTAAAGCCCTCGAATAAGAAAATGAGATATCCCAAGGACCAAATTTATTGCCAATATTTAATTTGACGATTTCATTTAAATTATTTATAGCTTGGTCTGAAGTTTGCCCCCCTGAAAGGAAAACAATCCCTCTTAATTTGTTTGGAACTGAGTTTCTAAAAGTACGAAGTGTTGCGTTGGCTACCTCCAATGGTAAAGCTTCAACCCCACTATCTTTACCAGGCAAAACCATACTACTTTTGAGTAGCAAATTATCCAAATCAACATTCTCTTTGATTAGAAGCTCGAATAATTTCTTAAGTGTTTTGGTCATGGTTTCTTCACATCTTGCGGTAGTATGATTTCCATCAAGTAGCACTTCTGGCTCAACAATTGGTGTTATTTCTTTTTCTTGTACCATTTTTGCATATTTGGACATTCTACCAAGATTCTCTTCCAAAAAAGTATCACTAGGATAAATATTAGAAATCTTAATAACTGCCCTCCATTTGGTAAACCTTACTCCAAGATTTATATATTTATCAAGTCTTGCTGAAAGACCTTCTAAGCCCTTAGTTACTTCTTCCTCTGTTCCATTAAAACTTTCCAATCCCTCATCAACTTTAATACCAGCAGTAATTCCTTTTTGATTCAGAAGTGGAATAAAATCTAAGCTATCTTTATATAAAATTATTCCACTTATATATTTTTCTATGTCTGGGGTTGTAAAAAGCATTTTTCTGTATGCTTGTTTTATTTCTTCAGTAGACTGTAGACCATAAGCCATAAGCCTTTTCTCAATTGTTTTTGTTGATTCATCAGCCGCCAAAATTCCTTTGTATGGAGCTAAAAGCCGTTGGACAGTTGAATTCATAGATACATTATAGTAACAAATTAAGAATAAACTCCAGTACTAATTAAACTACTAATTGACATCACACACACACACACACACTATAATACGGATATGAAAATTGTAATACTTGATGATGAAAATAAGGTTGTAAAAGAAACAGCCAACAACCTAAAACCAGAAGACATAGCCTTGGTTGGTATTTCGATGTTTAGAGGCGCAGAAGAAATGGGTAATACAAATAAAATTGAGGAGATTTTAGATACTTTTCGAGCAGCTACTAGAGAATTAACCGAGAGAAGTTTTGTTAAAGGACCTGAAAATCAATTTTAATTAGCTATTTTTCCTTGCAATGACTTTTTTGACAGCTTTTATTATGTCTTCTTTGGTTAATCCATATTCTTCAAAAAGTTCTTTTGGTTTACCTGACTGACCAAATCTGTCTTGTACTCCTAATATTTCCATTGGCACGGGAAAATTATTAGATAAAACAGAGGAAACTATCGATCCCAATCCCCCAATTACTTGGTGTTCTTCAACTGTTACAACAGCTCCCGTTAATTTAGCTTGACGAATAATAGTTTCTTCGTCTATCTGTTTAATAGTATGCATATTAACAACAATTGTCTCTATACCATTTTTTTCAAGTTCCTTGTAAGCAAGCAATGCTTCGTAAACCATTAACCCTGTTGCTACAATTGTTACCTCTGGATTTTTACTTTCAGTTAATACGTTTGCCTTACCAAATTTAAAAGGAGTTTTCTCTGTTGTGTAAACAGGACTTTCAATTCTTGGCAAACGCATGTAATATGGCTTATTGTCTTCGGCCATTAGTAAGATGGCCTTTTTAGCTTCTAAATAATCACTTGGCACAACAACGTTCATGTTTGGAATGACTGTCATTAAAGCTATGTCTTCCAATCCCTGATGAGTTACTCCATAATGACCAATATTAAGTCCTGATTGGGCACCAATTATTTTTACTGGATAGCTATCTATCCCAATTGTTGTTCTTATTTGTTCCCAATTTCTTCCTGGTGAGAAAATTGCATAGGATGTACAAAATGGAATTTTCCCATAATTAGCCATGCCTGAGGCAATTGTTACTAAAGCTTGTTCAGCTACCCCTACTTCAATAAATCTTTCAGGAAATTTTTCAGCAAAATATGAAGCTTTTGTGGATTCCTTTAGATCTGCCGAGAGAACAACAATTCGCGGATCTTTCTCCCCCGCCTCAAGAAGCCCCAAACCAAATCCATCTCTCATTAGTTTCACTTCAATATCTTTTTTAAATATTTTGTCAGATAAAAATAATTTAGAATTTAGCATTTGTAATTTAGAATTGATTTAGTAATCTTCTATTTCTCCTTTCATATTTCTAATATCTTTAATTGCTTCTCGCACTTCATCACTATTTGGTGCCTTGGAATGCCAATTAGGATTACCTTCCATAAACGGAACACCTTTACCTGGAATGGTCCTTGCAATAATTACTGTAGGGTTTTCATAAATAGCTCTAGCTTTATTACAAGCCTCAACAATCTCTTTAATGTTATGTCCATCAACCTCTAATATTGCCCAATGAAATGCTTTATATTTATCAATCAAAGGTTCTAACGGCATGACTTCTTCGGTAAAACCGTCTATTTGAATATTGTTTCTATCAACAATCATTGTGAGATTTGAAAGATTATTTTTTCCAACAAAGGCTACAGCTTCCCAATGATTACCTTCATCATGTTCACCATCTGAAGTTATAACAAATGTTCTAAATCTTTTTTGATCCATACGGGCAGCATAGGCAATTCCTGCTGCTTGTGCCAAACCTGACCCAAGGGGCCCAGATGTTGTCTCTAAGCTTGATAAAAACCTTTTGTCAGGGTGCCCTTGGAGAATGCTTTTAAAACTACCCAATTTTAGTAAGTTTTTATGTTCAAAATAACCCACATGGCTCATAACTGCATATCTTGCGGGACAAATATGGCCATTTGAGAGAATCAATCTGTCTCGATCTTCCCATTCAGGATTTTTTGGATCATTACGAAGTATCGCATAATAAAGCGCCACAAAAACATCAACCATACCTAAAGATCCAGCAGGATGCCCTGCTCCAGCTTTCAAGATCATCTTTACGACATCTCGTCTAACTTCTTTTGCAACTTCTTGAAGCTCATCAATCGTGTGTGTTTTCATTTTTAATCTATAGAACAGTAAGGGCGCTTTGAAATGCTTTTTTCAAACTTAGTAATTATTGCGGGCACGTCTTCAATTTTTCTTGCGATTTCAAAAACAGACATTTCTTTTGAATCAATGTTTAAGTTTTTCTTCATAACATCAATAACCTCAATCCAGAAATCACCAAACAATATAAATGGTTTGTGGCAACCAAAGTAAAGTTTAGCCAAGACCCAAGCTGTTCCAAATTCAGAGATCGTCCCGGTTCCTCCTTTAAACATGATGAAAATATCTCCCATCTCCATCAACTTAAACATTCTTTCAATGTAGTTGGTGGTTACAATTTCTTGATCTGGAACATTTCCAACATATTTTCCCTCAAACCCGGGTGCGTTAGTCGGATCAAAAGTAACAGTAATTGTTTTTCCCCCACCCTTCTTAGCTCCATTGGTAGCTGCTTCCATAACACCAGGACCACCACCATCAACAATTACATACCCTTCTTTGGCTAATGTTTCTGCAAGTTTAAAAGCGTCAGTATAGGTTTCATTTGTTTCTGTTATATCAGCATCGCCAAAGAAGGCGATGTTTTTTATGAATCCATATGTTTTAGAATATTTTTTTGAATCATCCATTGTGAGTTAAAGTAATTAAATCAGTTGGTACTTTGTTTGAGTCTAAACTTCTGCCAACTCTTATAACTTGTTCAACCAAGCGGTTGGCATAACCCCATTCATTGTCGTACCATGCAAAAACTTTAACCATATTTCCCGCAACAACCTGCGTTAATGGCAAGTCAACAATGGCAGATTCCGATCTTCCAACAATATCACTTGAAACCAAAAATCCCTCGGAAATGGCTAGTATTCCCTTATACATGGGATTTTCCACAGCTTCTTTAAATGCGTTATTTATCTCTTCTACTGATACATTTTTCTTTAAAAGAAAAGTAAAGTCAGTTATAGAACCTGTTGCAACAGGGACCCTTAAACTCATGCCATCAAAGAGTCCTTTCAAGTCTGGGATAGTTTCAGTGACAGCAATTGCAGCACCTGTTGTTGTAGGAACTATATTAACTGCAGCGGCTCTGGCTCTTCGTAGATCTTTATGAGATCCATCTTGTAAGTTTTGGTCATCAGTATAACTATGAACTGTAGTCATCATTGCTTTTTCAATTCCAAAGTTAGCATGCATGACTGCAGCAACTGGTGCAACACAATTTGTTGTACAACTGGCATTTGAAAAAACTACTGCATCTTTTTTAACTTCATTAACTCCAATAACATACGTTCCCACATTTCCCCCCTTACTTGGGGCTGAGATAATTACTCTTTTAGCTCCACCTAATGCATGTTTTTTAGCATCCTCTTCCGAGGTAAACTTTCCAGTTGCTTCTATGACGACATCGACACCATATTTCCCCCAAGGAATTAAGGCTGGATCTTTCTGAGCTAGAAGCGAAACGTTCACATTTCTTTCGGGAACTTGGATTGAGTCCTCTTTGCCAATTACTTCATACTCATATTTTCTGTACATTGTGTCGTAATTTACAAGGTGTGCCCAACCAGAAGCAGGCATTGAACCTGAAGTGTTTATGGCTCCAAATTTAATCTCATCTAAATGTTTTGATACACCAATCCTAAAAGCTAAACGGCCTATACGACCGAATCCGTTAATTCCTACAGTTACCATATATTATAACTTACTATAAACAAAGGGTCTTGACAATATGCACATTCAAGTGTATATTTAAATGTATATGAATTATATAACCACAACACAATTGAGAACAATGTCAACAAGTTTGGTTGATATGCTTATGGCTGGAGAACAGGTAAATTTAATTCACAGATCTAAAATTATTGGAATAATTGAACCAAAAGAAAAAGATGAAAAAATATTGACAAGAGAAGATGTTGAAAAACTTTATAGCGCAATATCCATTTTAAATTTACCCAAAACAACCAGATTCCAAAGAAAACAAACTTACCTAAGGCACATAATACAAAAGTATGGCTAATTTATTTCTTGATGCAAACTATTTTATAGATTTTACCGAAAGACAAAAATTAGATCTGAAAGAAAAACTTATCGGTAACAAATTGTATGTTAGTGTTTTATCTGTACAAATCTTAGCCTACGCATATAAATATAAAGTTCCAAATGAAAAATTGAAAGAATATCTTAAAAAGATATTATTAGTACCTTTTAATAAAAATCTTTTTATGCTTTCTCTTGATGGACCAACAGAAGATCTTGAAGATAACATTCAACTCCATTCTGCAGCCAAAACAGAGGCAGATATTTTTTTGACTAATGACAAAAAATTGTTAAAGATGAAATTCTTTGGAAAAACTAAAATTGTTTCAACTATTTGATTATTGCTTCAATAGCGGGAAGGGTTTTGTGACTTAAAAATTCAAGCATTGCACCCCCACCAACTGATATCCAGTCAAACTTATCAGACAAATTCAGGGTCGTTATCGCGGTTTCTGTGTCTCCACCCCCAGCGATCTTGAAAGCAGAGAGTTTTGAAATATATTCAAAGATTTCTTTTGTTCCTTGCATGTGTCCTTCATCTTCATATTTACCTAAGACTCCTGCCAAAATCACAGTCTCAGCATAACTTAGTTCACTCTTGAACTTTTCTATAGTATTTAAAGTTATGTCTTCCCTGTCTTGTGTTAAGTTGCCTATAACTAACTTTTCATCTTGATTTCTAACTGACTCAAGTCCCTCATCACCAAAATATTCAGGCAGTCTTCCTCCAACTAAAACTTTGTCATAAATATCACTTAGTTTTTTAGCCATTTCAACCTTGTCTTCCTTAATGCCACTTATAACAACAACCACAGGTTTACTAAAATCCCTACTTAAATTTTCAATTTCTTCTAAAAAATGAAAACCAAAAACAGAAGGCATCAATTTGGGTAGGCCTACAATTGAAGCATGATTTCTATGGGAGTTTGCAAATGCATCATTTATAAAAACGTCGCCAAGTGTTGCAAGTTTTTTTATAAAGTCAGGATTATTTTCCTCCTCACCTTTATCAAATCTCAAGTTTTCCTCAACTCTTGCTCCCCACTTGTCAAAATAAGATTGAAATACTTTTAAGCTCAACTCAGGAACAACTTTACCATCAGGTCGACCTCTATGAGCAATTATAGTAATCTCTGAGGCTTTACCTTTTAAATAATCTAATGTTTTAGTTGCAGCTGTAAGACGTAAGTCATTTTCATTAAATTCCTTAATATCTAAATCAAGCCTAACCAAAACTCTTTTGTTATTAACATCTAAATCTGAAATTTTTACTAAATTGATCATAATTTATATTATCATCAGACGATATGGAAGAACAAGATCGAGGTAAAGTATACGAAAGAGAAGGCAGAAATAAAAGAGGACACTTCGCCACGTTGGGCAGATTAAAGAATTTCAATTATTAGCTTCAGATTTTTTATTTAATTCTTTATCAAAAGTAATTATTTTGTATTTATTTGTGCCCGCTAGTGCCAGTAAATAACAATCGACAAAATGTAAATTTTGCCTGAAATTATTCCACATTGATAAAAGCGCTGATCTATCTTCAACTTTAAGCCATCTTTGTGACAAAAATACTTCCATTGCTGAAGCAATTTCTTCTTTAGATTTTTTATAAAAAGACTCAAGTACATAGCAACACTCTGCAATCACCACAACTTTCACTTGAATTTTTCTTTTACCTATCTCTGCTTCTTTGAGTATGTTTTTAGCTTTGTTGTAAAAATTATCATCGTCATTCACTAAATATCTAAGTATTATATTTGTATCTATTAATTCCATTGTATTTGAGCCCAATTTTTTGAAAAACTTTCTCTAGCCTTTTTTAATTGTTTGTTTGTTAATCGTACATCTGACTTTAATGACCCTCCTAATGCCCAAAAGTCTTTTTTAGGAACAACAGTTATCACATTGCCAGTTTTTTGAATAAAGGCCTTAGTAGCACCGTAAATACCTAAATCTAAAAGCATTAATCTGGGAATTGATAACTGTCCTTGGCTGGTGATAGAAACTATTTGTTGCATTACATTATTATAATATACCTCATTACTTTGTCAAGTTACATTATTTTAGATATCAGCTTTGTATTGACATTCACACACACACAGACTAGAATACCACTCATGATACCTAAAATTAGAATCACAATAAGTACTGAACGTGGTAATCATATCATTGAGGTTGATCCGCATGTGGCTGGCAGTTTAGCAAATGGAGCTATGGAGGAATATGAACAACTTTATGACGGACATGGAAACTTAATTAACCAGGAAAATGCAGAAATTGCCAAGGATTTAGTAACAGCTGATGGCAGTTTAAGACAAGTTTTTAATGAAACTGTTGGATCTAGTAAAAAAAGTTAATTATTCGCTTCCAGTTTTTCTATTTTATTAATTCAATATCTCCTAAACTTTTTGCCTTTTTGTAGTAATCTTCATCACAAGTTAAAAACATAGCATTCTGAGCTTTGGCTAAAACATGATAGAGAGTATCGTACACAGTTGTCTTGTATTTAAATGCTAAATAAATTGCTTCTTCGTACAGTGGTGTGTCTAATTTTTCATATTTTATGGGTAAAGAGAGAAAACTGTTGAAAAATTTAGTTGCTTTCTCGGGATCAGATAAACCAAATCTTAAACCGTTTGCAACCTCAGTTTTCAAAAAATTCACAGAAAATGATTTTAAGCTTCCTTTTTGAATATCAAAAAGATAGGTATTTATTTTATCTAAAACACTTTTTTTGCTTTCAAGTAAGGATGTTAAAATTATTGAGGCATCCAATACACATTTATTCATGTTCTACCTTTATGTATAGCATTTAATATTTGTTTTATATTTTTTTTAGGAGACTCTGCGCGTAAAGCTAAAAAATTAGTTACAGCATCCTCAGGTTTTACCTTCTGTTGCAAAACTCTTTTTTGTACAGCCTCGGCTACATAACCACTCACTCCTCGTGTAGGTGTAAGGGCAAGCATATCTTCATATAGATAATCTGGTAAGCTAACCGTTATTCTTTTGTAACTCATACTCTAATTATGAATTAAATTCATACTTTGTCAAGCGGATACTTAAAAAGGTTGGATCTTAACACGTGCCTCTATTGACACACACAGTAAAATACCGCTCATGAGTGATAAAATAGATGGAAAAGATTAATTGTTTGCTTCAATTTTTGAAATATCACTTAACCTTCTTTTGTATCTTTCTTTTGCTGAAAACCTACTTTCTAAAAATGAAATAAGCATTGCTTTTGCTTCTTTTTCAGTAGTGTAATCAGCAGCTATTGTTAGAACATTTGCATCATCCTCTATCCTTCCAGCTTTAACCTGTCTTACATCTTTTCCTATAAACGCTCTAATACCATCAAATTTATTGGCTATGACCTCAACTCCCACACCACTACCACAGATTAAAACTCCAAGTGATTCAGAATCTTTTGAAACTAAAGATGCAACCTCAGTTGCATATTTTGTATAATCATCTTTAGGATCTAAATTAACAGCACCAAGATCAGTAAATTCATACTCCATTTCATATAGCCATTTTGCTATTTTTTCTTTTAGGGCATAGCCCCTGTGATCCGCACCAATATATATTTTCATTTAATAACCCGCTTACGCGGTAAATCCTTCTGTTAAGTCCAATAATTCTTTTTTTGGATCAAGCGCATTCATGACATCACTCGCTACTGCAATTCCCACAGCTCCCAGACTCAAACATTTTTTTACGTCTAGTGCAGAATGAACTCCAGCTCCAACAATTAGGGGGATTCCTGATTTTTTAGAAATTTCTACCGCTTGAGCAATAACATCTGCTTTGGCTGTAGCTACTGATGTATCTTTATTTCCGATAAGTTCGGGGGGTTCATATGATATAAAATCTGGATTTAGTGAAGTTATTTTTTCCAACTCTTTAACATCCTTTGCAAAGATTAATGTTTTTAAACCCACTTCTTTTGCCCTATCATGAGCTTTAGACAAATCTTCAAAAGTAGAAAGTCTATTCTCTGAGTGATTTAAAAACGTTCCAATTGCACCATCATCAATGACTGCTTCTGGCAGAATACTTCCTGTACTTGCACCAAATTCTACAGGATCAATTTTTTGTGACCAAACCTCAGTGGAAACTTCCAAAACAACTTCCCTTATATCAAGTGCTTGAACAACAGAAACAATTTTTACCCCAGAGGTGTGGGACACCTCATCAACAATTTTTGCCATATCAAGAGCTGACTCCCCTGTCCCACTTTTGTAAGTTTTAAAATTCAAAAATATCATACGCTTAGAATCTAGATTCTAGTTACTAGCTACTAGCTTCTCCAATCTGCCTTTATCAAATCCTACTACTGTTTCTTTTGTTCCATCATCTTTAATAATTACGCTAAATGGTACTCCTAAAAAACCCCCAGATTCTACCATCATTTCATTTCTTGCCATCTCATCTTGATCCACTAATTTTTCTGTATATGAAACATTTTTTGACATTAAGTAGTCTTTAAGCATCTTACAATAAGGACATGATGTTGTTGAATAAATCGTATAATTCATATAAATCACCTCGCATCCAATATTTTTTGTTTTAACAGATCTTCTTCCAAAAGTCCTGTGTGTTTAAAGAATACTACTCCATTTTTGTCTAATATGACAAATGATTGCTCTTTAGTAATATCAAATTTCTTGGCCACAGCATCTGTTTCTGTGGTTGTTTCTGAGTCCAAAATATGTATTTTTAAACCTACCACACCTTCTTTGATCAATTCATCAAATACTTGGTTATTAATTTTTTCCTGATCTTGGCATTCCTGACACCAATTTGAGCTAAAATATAATACCAACACCCTTTTTTTATTTAAAGCCTTTTCATAATCTTCTTTCAAGTAATTTTTATAATATGATGGTGTTTCAATAGTTTCTGGACCAGTTTCAGCTTGAGAGTTCCCGTTTTTATTTTCAAAATAATTCTTTTGAAGTACAAAAGCATTTAATAAAAAAACGGCCAAAGATACAAAAATTACAAGAAGGACAAAAAACAAAATTACCTTTCTCATTTCTAATTAATATTAGCTTAAATCGAAAAATTTAGAAAGACCCCTCAAGAATTTTTTTCTCTAAACTGGAATCAAACACCTTTTCAAGTGATACTATGACCTTTTTGTATTCTGGATATTTACTTCCATCATATTCTAAAAGCCAACCACCTTTTGCAATTCTTAACTTTCCTAAAGAAATCAAACTACCACCATTCTCTAACCAACCTTGGTAAAAATATCCTACAGCAGGATCTTCAATATCTACCAAAATCTCAGTTTGTGTTGCAATTGCCCGACCATTTCCACCTGAAACATCTTTTAACTCCACTGTTTTGACATTATCTGGAATATCAAACTTAAAACTATTTTCAAGGTCATTCTTAAAGCTTACCTCTTGTGGAATAGGGGTAGATAAAACCTTAGGTGTCTTTAGTTTCTTAAATAAAAGTACACCCAAAACAACAACAACCACAATAACAAGGCCAACCAAGATGTCTTTTCGACTATAATTCATATACAGGCGAAGAATACTACTCACTCCCATATTTGTCAATACTGCTCAAATTACCGCAAATTTAACGCACATTTACCGCTAGCCTCAAATCTATTAAGAAAGTTTCATATAAACTCCAAATAGTGCTAAAACAACAGAGACCAGTAACCACTGTGTTGATGCCAACCAAAAATCATAACCCAAATAGCCAATCCCCGATAAAACTATCGCGGACACCGAACCCATCATCAAAACTTTAGAATATTTTTTAGATTCAAGTTTTGTCATTTTTATACCACCCCCTTTATATTAAATACCTTCTAACTAAATAGCCAACACCATAAGCAACAAAGGCTGCTGATCCTCCAATTAAGGTATTTTCCATAGCTGTTCTAATTATTTTTTTACCTGTCAATTTAGCTCTAATAATTCCAACTACATTTAAAGCTAAAAAAACAAGAATTATAGATATAATAAAACTATTGTTCATTTTGAATATATAAGGCAATATTGGCACAAAACCAGCAATAATAAATGAAATAAATGTTGTAATTGCGTTTTTGATAGGTTCCGTACCAACTTTTATATTTTGACCATTGTCTTCTTCAAATTCTATTTCAGATTTAACACCCAAATATGATCCAGTAGCCATCGATAGGCCATCAGCAAATAAATTAGCAAAACCTAGAATCAAAATAATGCTAGGAGAAAGCGAAGCTCCAAGAGAACCTGCCACAACTGCAAAAGTAGTCGTAATACCATCGTTAGCAGAGACTACTATTGAGTGTACGTGCAAGGCCTTATCATGTATCAAAACATTAATTCCCACTTTACAAAAAGTGTAACATAATTTTAAATAGGAAGACATGAAAAAATACTGGTATCTATTTGTAATAATTGCCATTGGCTTGTTGTCTACAGTCTACGGCTTTAGCACAAAGCAAAACATCCAAACACCAAAACCACAGGTTCAGCAGTTCAAAACTATGCTTACTTTAGATTATGGGAATGGAAACGCAAATTCATATGAAATTAATACAAAAGAAAATGCTACTGCCTTTTCAATATTAAAATCTGAAACAGAAAAACAAGGCATATACCTAGAAACACAACAATATGACTTTGGTGTATTTGTTAAAAAAATAGGAGATCTTGAATCTGGAGCCAAAAAATCTTGGATTTATTATGTAAACGGTGTTTCTGGAGACAAAGCAGCTGATCTTTACTCATTAAAGGAAAGCGATACTGTGTTGTGGAAATATGAAACTCCAAAATACTAATGAAAAACTACTTCGTTTATTTCATATTCTTTCTGGCTTTTTTAGAGAGAACTGCTTTTGATTTAGGTCCAAACTTTGAACTTGTAACTTTAGCCATGGTTTTAAGCGCTTTTTATCTAAATCCTAAATACTCCCTACTCTTTACTTCACTTCTTCTGATTATTTCTGATTTATTAATTGGCAATACTAATATCTTTATATTTACTTGGTCTGGTTTTTTAATCCCTGTTTTATTTATAAAACGCTTTAAAAATTTAAAGATTAATAATATTTTCTCAGGAACCTTTGTTGGTATTTCATCAAACCTCTTTTTCTTCATCTGGACTAATTTTGGAGTTTGGGCTCTTGATTCATGGGGAATGTATCCTAAAACACTAAACGGGCTTCTTTCTTCCTACGTTAACGGTATACCTTTTTTAAAGTATCAATTAGTAAGTACAATATTCTTTGTTCCCCTTGGGTTTTTAATTTATGAAATCTGTTTTAATAATCTCTTAATAAAAAGTAGATACTTTGTTAGTGCGGTATACAAAAAGATATATCTTTTTGCCAAGTATTAGCAATTAATTTGAATATATTCTTCACTTTACGAATTCTGAGAAATGTCTGTTACTTCTTTTTCAAGGGGCCTTGACTCGTTTATCTCTAGTTTTTCTATAAATGCCTTTTCTAAATCTATATTTTTTAATTCGCACAATCGAAGTAAATTCCAAAAAACATCTACAATCTCATGGCTTAGATCTTCCTCACTTTGATTTTCTCTAACTGCTTCAAAAACTTCTCCAACTTCCTCTCCTAAGCGAAGTAGAACTTCTTTGTCGTCTTTTGGATAATATCCTCGCTTCTTTAATTGAATTACCATTAATTCTTGCAACTGACGAAGACTTCTACCATCCATATTAATATTATATCTTATTTGGAGTTTTTAGGCACTAGCCGAATACAAATTCGGCAAATTTTAGTTCTAATTTCTTATTAAGTGCGTATGCGATAGAGATTAAAGTGTTAATTGTAGGATTATAACTTCCAGATTCAATCTTAGTAATGGTTGTTCTAGGCAAACTGGCCCTTTCAGCTAATTGTTTTTGCGAAAAACCCATTCTCTTTCTTTGATTTTTTAACCCTACTAAAACATCATAATACTTAATCTCGGCATCAACAATTTTTTTTTGCTTTGCAGTAAAATCACGAAATACACTTCCACTAGAAACTGTATTTCTTTTGATTATTTTTTCCAATTTTAGTTTTTTAGTTTTCATAAATAAATTATAACATACATGTTACTTAGTATATTACTATACTTATTGACTTTGCTTATCCGGTATATTAATATTTATATATGGGTTATTACGGAAAATTAGAGGAGAAGAAGCTGGCTCAAAAACTAAGATCTAACGGCTTGTCCTACGGAGAAATACAAAAAAGAGTTAAGGTTTCAAAGGATACTTTAAGCAGGTGGTGTAGAGATGTTATTTTATCCCCTGAGCAAATCAATAGGCTTGTTCAAAACAAATTGAACGGGGCAACAAAAGGTAGAATGATTGGAGCAAAAAAACAACAAAAAGAACGTATCGAAAGAACAAAACGGTTATTTGAAAGTGGTAAATCAAAAATAGGACGATTGACAAAAAGGGATAGATTTATGGCAGGTATTGGACTTTATATTGGAGATGGTGGGAAAAATGATCAGCGGTTTGGCTTTGCTAATTCTGATCCAAATACAATCAAATTCATGACTAATTGGCTAATAGAATTTTATGATATATCTCCTAATAAAATGGCTGGTCAAATCTGGATTCATGATAATTTAGATGAAAAGAAGGCAAGAAAATATTGGTCTGTTTTAACAAAGATACCAGAAAAAAGAATTTACAAGAGCTATATTGCAAAAAATAAAATTGGGAGTAAAAAAATCAGAAAACAAGTACATAAATTTGGCGTTTTCACATTACTTTATTTGTCAACTAAAACACAGCGAGAGATATTAGGATTAATGGCTGGTGTACTTAATTAAATTCCTTGCTCCTCGGGCACGATTCGAACGTGCAACCTTATTCTTACAGAACCCCTCTTGTTACCAAAAGGACTGGACTATCTCATCACCAGAAACTGGTGTCAGGTATATAGTCTCTACACATTTACCCCAATTAAATCGGGGACTTAGCTCGGGATTGACCTAAAACTAATTAGGCGTTCCCCGAATTAGCCTGATTTGCCTCCTGATATTACTATCAAGTGCTGCCATTTGACAGGAATCTGCTCTGCCGTTGAGCTACCGAGGAGTTAGAAATTCAATCTTTAAAGAACGGTTAATTATACCAACAATGAAGCCAATATTCTACAGTAATATATAAATTTGGAATGTGAATAACAATTAATTTTTAGCTACTAATCTTTTTGCCTGATTATTAATAAAATATATTGGACCATTAAAGTAGTTTTCTACCTTGTTATTAGAATTGGACACATGAGCTCGAAAAAAATTACTAAATCTAGCTTTAATTTGAAACTTTAACAAATTGTCTAAAAACCTTTTCATTTTCTACCCAATTCTATTATAAAAACTTCTCCAACACCGTTTATTGTTTGTTTTTTCCAGTCATATCTCCCAAAGTAACTTCGAAGTTCCAATCTATTTGCATTCATGAAGGATTTTACTGAAACAGTTGCTCCAGTGGTATCTTTTGTTACTGCTAACACACCATCCTCTCTTTGGTTCGTAAACTTGAACGCAATTGCCTTATTTAGATCATCATAATAAAGCACTACATATTTAAAAAGTAGAATGTTATTTATCCTACAAAAACCAGACGAAAGTCTTATTAAGCCAGATTTGTTTAATCCGATCTTGGCATCACCTCTAGAATAAATTCCATCAAACTTCACGAATTTATATTGTTTCATACAAGTATCATAACAAGTAATACAACTATTGTCAAACATCATTTTTACCACGACGAATGTCAAGTTTATATTGTGTCTATCATAAATAACATCAAGGTAAAAATTTGATAAAATCTGCTTATGTATAAATATTTATTTATCTGCAATGAGAATGTTGGTCGTAGCCAAATGGCTGAGGGATTCTATAACAAGAAAAGTGGAAGTAAAGCTTCAATAAGTGCAGGTTTAGTTGATTCTTCTCAAAAATATAACGGTCACCCACGCCCTGATGTAATTCAAGTAATGCAAGAGGTTGGCATTAATATTGGTGACCAAAAGATTAATCAGTTGACTACAGAAATGATAGATGTGGCAGAAAAAATAGTTGTACTTTGTAACAAAAAGATATGCCCCGAGGCAATTATTATGAGAGAAAATGTCTTATACGCCTTAGTCGAAGATCCTCCAGATATTAAGAAAACAATTGATGTTGTCAGAACAATGAGAGACAAAATTAAATTAATTGTTGAGAATTTACAATAATTGTTATTGGCACAGTCAAAACCATTATATACTTAAATTATGTTGAAACATCTGAAATGGGTTTTGTTAATATTAGTAATTCTTGTTTCAGTAGTAGCTATCCTCCACTTTTATAACAATAAAAATGTTTATACAAATCTGCCTGAAAACGGAAAGCCAATACTTGAGTTGCCAATAGATACAAATGGAAAAATTCCAAACCAAATTATGCCTATGGGGGAAACGATAAACCACAACGCTAAACAAGGTGGCCATCCCGGGATTGATTTTCAATGGCACGATGGAGATGGTGTTAAAATTTACGCATCAATGGACTCAGTGGTAGTTGGAATTTTTCCAGACAAAAATGGTAGATATGATTTGGCAACGAGAAATGGAAAATGGGGTGTTGACTATACAGAAATGGAAAGTGTAAACCCAGAACTCAAATCAGGCTCCAAATTAAAAGTTGGTGATTGGGTAGGAATTCCAAATCATCCTAAAGATATAGTAGATTTCCCAAAATATCGCATGATTCATTGGCAATTTGGATATTCTGATTACATTATTCCAGAGAAAGTAAAGGATCGTCTGTGTCCAATGAATTACTTTTCGCAATCAGCTCGAATCCTGTTAGAAAAAATTTGGAGCAATACTGATTGGCCTGAGATGAAAGCCAATGCCCCGGAAATTTGTTCAAATTACTTTAAAGGAAGGAATGAATGAGAAATTATAAAGACTTTTGTTGTGTTCCCAAACTGTTTTTAATATCAAAAAAGAAAAAAATAACATAAATTGAGTTTTGAAGTAAACAGACAACACTATTTTTAACTTCTCACTTAAATCTTGTTTTAGGTTACTTTTCAACAACTTCTTTAGCTTTTTTTACTTTTGGGGCTTTAGCAAGCTTTTCAGGTTTAACTTCTTTTACTTTAGGTGTCAAAAGTTCAATGACTTTGTCTAACTTTTGGGAAATAGCATCAAGTTGTGCTTTGTTATTGTCACTTCTTGGAGCTTGAGGTCTGTCAAAGGATGGTCTATCGCTTCTTTCAGATCTATCTCCAATAGAATTTCTACCTCCTACTTTTTCAAAACAATCAGAGCAATATACTGGCTTTCCTGAAGTTGGCCTAAATGGAACCTCACAATCTTTGCCACAGTTAGAACATACTGTTTTAAACATCTCTCTTGGTCTATCATCTCTTCCCCCACTAAAAGATCTTCCTCCACCGAAACCCCTGCCCCCACCCCTGTTATCTCTACCCGCTCTGTTGTTTGAGTCCCTATTAAAATATGCCATAGATGCATCTTAACACAGTTTCTCTTGAAATGCTTGCCATCTTTTAAATTGCCTTAAAGTTTGATGCATTGTGCCTGTACATTTTTGACTACCGCAGTAACAATTATGCGGGCAAGGATTACAGGTTTTATCTTTTGGTGGTAATAAATAAGAAATGGTCAGTTCCTCGCCAATTTTGATATCACGAAGTGTAAAAAAGAAAACCTTACCACTAACATTTAAAATCCAACAATTTGGTTCACACGAATGATTGATTAAATGAATATCGATTTTGGTTAAATCTGGATAAATTGCGTATTTGTCGTTTAAAAACATCAAGTAAAGTCCTGCTTTGTCCTGTTCTAAATCATATTTTTCAATTTTAACTTTTGTACCTGTATACTCTCCAATTATCGTTTTTCCCTTTATCTTTTTCTTTGCAAAAATTCCCCTACCTTTGCTTTTTGTTTTTTTGATTTGCCAAAAGTCTTTTTTAATTAAGAACATAAACTAAAAACTCTCTGTTCTTGCCTTTCTCCCCCACAATCGGAGATTCAACCAAGTTAACAACTTTTCCCCCAATGGCTGTAATATCATTTTTGACTTTTTCCAAAACTTCATCTACATGTTCATCGCCCAACCTCCCTCTTGTCAGATATTCTTTTGGAGCTTCATAATGAGGTTTTATAAGTGAAATTATTATTCCGTTTTCTTTTAAATTACTTAAGGCATTAGGAATTGTTAAAATCTGCCTCGTCCAAGATGTATCAATTGTGATTAGATCCATTTTTTCAGGCAACCTTACGTGCATAACATTTGTCCTCTCCATAACTGCAACTCTAGGGTCATTTCTTAATTTCCAAGCCAATTCCCCGTATGAAGTGTCAATTGAGTATATTTTTTTAGCCTCGTTTTGGAGAAGGCAGTCAACAAATCCTCCAGTTGATGAGCCAAAGTCAGCAACAACCAAATCCTTAATATCAATTTTAAAAGTCTGTAGTGCAAACTGCAATTTCTCTCCAGCCCTAGATACAAAATCCGACATATCTGATATTATATATTAATATGAAAAAGGTGTTTGTTATCGTAATTTTATTTTTGACAATTATTTTTCCGATTTATGCACAAGATTTAACTTCCAAAAAAGCGTTTAATGATTATATTTTCTCTCAAGATAATTATAGAAACAGTTTAACTACATTTAACCTTAAAAAGGATTCGTATCTTAAAAACCCCACTTTATCCTTAAAAGAGGATACTAGGATTGCACTTTATGATTTCTTATCCAAGAGGAATGATTACAAAAGAACTTATTTGACAGTTATTCGAACCAGAACATCAGAACAATCAGGAATAACTAACGACGAGAAGGGAGCAATTTACACAAAAATTGATCCAGAGGTTGTTTGGTATGAAAAAAGGAAAGATAATGTTAAATCAACAGACTCATTGGAAGATTTAATTAGTAAATCAAGTGAAGAAGATACAAAATATCAAACTGACACATTACCTATTATTTATTTCTCTCTTGGAAATATTAGCCTCTCCTCGATAATAGAACTTAAAAATAGTCATATTAAAATATATGACAAATTAAAATCTGAAGCTAATGAGTTGGTTAAGTTGGGTCGAGCTGATTCTTCCTTGTTTGACAGATGGTTTAAAGATATTGATGCAGAGTTAACAAAAATTAATAACACAGAGGGCCTAACAAGAGAAGAGATACAAAAAATATTTAACTCTGATAATTACCAAATTAAAAAATCGTATGATAAAGTAGTTGAAAAGTTGTCCCCAGCACAAGAAAATTTACTTAAATTAAACAGTTTTATAACTGAATTAGAATTAACCATCTCAGAAAAAAGATGAAAAATATAAACAACATATTAGACAAGTTAAAACCAAAATTATTAAGTTTGGATATGAAATTCCAAAGTCTAATTCCAAATCCTAAGCTTCGTAAACTTTTATATTATGCAATCGGAGTTTTGTTTGTCTTTATGTTATTTTTAATTTTATTAGGCTTAATTCTTTCACCATTTATGAAAAATGGTGATTCTGATGGGTTGACACTAAATAAACCTAAAATAGAAGCTCCTTCACCTGCAACGAGAGTGAATTTAAACTCAACTCAAAAAGAACTTTTAGAACTTGAAAATAAAGTTAGAGATTTAAAGTTTCCTGAAAGTATACTGACAATACCAAATATTGAATCAGGTATTAAAATTCAAAAAAATGATTAATACTGAAAATTTATTCTACGGACAGCAAGAAAATGAAAGAATCTTATATGTTGCTCGCCCACATTTTATTGCAGGTTTCACAAACCTGATCAAGGTATTTTTAGTAGCTTTTGTTACTTTTTTAGTTTTTTTCTTTCTGGGAAAAGAAATTTCTCAAATCTCAAACATATTCTATATTATCGGAACAATCACACCTTTAACTATAATTATTATCGGAACAAAATTGGTTGATAATTTTCAAAAAAGAAACATTTCATATATTACAGATAGAAGAATCATCAGATTTGATCCATCAACCTTTTTTGCAACAAACATAAGAACACTTAGTTGGGATGAAGCGGTCAAGGTTAAAACATATTCTCCAAATATTCTCTGGAAACAGCTTAAAATTGGTACTGTTGTTGTACATGCAAGAACTACAGTTAAAACGTCAGATGAAAACATAAGTCACACTTCCGCAGACGACATCGAATTAAATGATATTTACCTTTATAGAGACTTAGGAAATTATATTGACAAAATCTTGTTTACTTATAAACAACTCCCAAAAGAAATGGCCAACATCAGATCCTTTGTCCCCAAACCCAAAGGGGAAAGGTACTAGTTCCAATTAGAAGTAAGTTTAAGATTTGGAAATTTCCACCTTTCGGCTTTAGACCAATCAACATATTCAGTGGAATCGACTTTTAACCAAAACAGTCTCTCTTCTTTTTCAGTTTTAAATTTTGGTATCTTTTTTAATTTTAATTTTTTCATATCATAAATTATACACATCTATTGACATCCACACACACACAACTTAGAATACATCTGTTATGAAAATTCAAATTCTCAATGATCAAGGCAAGGTCTTAAGTGAAAATGTGATAAACACCGACGAACTATATGCCGCAGGTGTTGCCTTGGGTATTGGTGCTAATATAAACAGTGTGGGAATAACAAAAAAAATGGTTGATCCTGTACTCAAACCAATTACGGAAGTGAACCTTTCTTTACGCCAAGAAGGTGGAAAAAAAGGAGTTGAAGTTTAATCCAAATAATCCTGTAATTTTTTGCGGCGGGAGGGGTGTTTAAGTTTACGAAGGGCTTTGGCCTCAATTTGTCTTATTCTTTCTCTGGTTACTCCAAAAACTCTACCAACTTCTTCTAGGGTCATTTGTTTTGTTCCCTCAAGTCCAAAGCGAAGCTTTAAAACTTTTGCCTCCCTCTCAGTTAAAGTCCCAAGAACCTCATCTAAATGATCCTTTAAAAGTTGTTTACTGGCTTGATCAACTGGAGAAAGCTGGCTTTCATCTGGAATAAAGTCCCCTAAAATACTTTCCTGGTCTTCTCCGACAGGAGCTTCAAGTGATGTTGTTTCTTGGGCAATTTTAAATATCTCCCTGACTCTGTCTCCATCAAGCTCTACTTGTTCCCCAATTTCCTCAGGTGTCGGTTCTCTTCCCAATTCCTGCATCAACCTACGGCTTGCCCTATAAAGCTTATTTATAGTTTCAACCATGTGAACAGGGATTCTAATAGTTCTTGCCTGATCAGCAATTGCCCTTGTTATAGCTTGTCGTACCCACCAAGTGGCATAGGTTGAAAATTTAAATCCTTTTCTCCAATCATATTTTTCAACAGCACGAATTAAACCTTGATTACCCTCTTGAATAAGATCTAAAAGTGATAGCCCGCGACCAATATATTTTTTGGCAATAGAAACAACCAAACGAAGATTACTTTCAGTTAACTTATCTTTAGCTCTTTTTTCTTGTTTTTCGTAACGCTTCGCATACTCAATTTCGTCTTCAGCATTCAAAAGTGGAACCCTACCAATCTCTCTTAAATATTGTCTAACAGGATCAGTTGATTCAATACCCTCAAGTCTAGTTAAAAGTTCTATTTCCTTATCAAGCTTTTCTTTGGAAGCTTCAATTGAAGTTTCATCGTCTGAGGCAACGGACTCAAAAACATCAATACCTTCTGAAAGGAGTTGGTCGTATAAGTTGTCTAACTCTTCAATTCTTCCCTCGGCGTCTGGAAAAATTTCTAATATTTCTTCTTGAATCAAAAATCCCTGGTCTCTTGCTTTTTTAATTATTTCTATTACTTGTTTTCGTAACATACGCATAATTATACCTAAATTTTAGTGTTTCTTAAAGGGTAGAAAGTTTTTTACTAATTCCGCCAAATTCTGCCAACAATTCTTTGTTGTTTTCATCAAGTTTTATTTTTTCTCCCAAATTTTCCAGGTCTTGTTTTAATTTTAATTTTGTTAACTCCAATATAATTTTATCGGTATCTTCACTCTCAGAATTAGTTAAAACCATTTCTTCATAACCTTCTTTTAATTCTTCGGGTAAATTTTTATTTTTTTCAAAATTATTAATAACTTTTAATATAAATTCGGAGGATATTAAATCTTTTATTTCATTTTTAAATATTAATTTAGATTTTAGGGAAATTGCATTAACTAATAACTTTTCTTCTAAAAGCTGTCTTCTTGTTTTTTCCTGTTTTTGAACATCACTTATTTCATCAGTTTTTTGTTTTGATGGATTTTTTTCTATTTGGCTAAATACCGCCTCAACAGGAACAGAAAGTTTTCTTGATAGAACTTCAATGTAATGGGATTTAACAATTTCATCCTGAATTGTTGCAATTAAGGGAATAATTTCTGAGCTTATTTTTTTCTTACCCTCGCCTGTTTCTATTCCGTATTTTAAGACTGCATTATTTATTAAGAAATCCCAGATTCCTATTGCACCATCAATTGCCTTTTTATATTTTTCTGGATCACTTCTTGCTATCTCATCAGGATCTTTAAAACCGACCAGATGGGCAACCCTAACTTCAAAATCCATATTAAACGCTAAAATTGCCCCACGTTTAGCGGCTTCGTCGCCTGCAAAGTCAGAGTCTAGACAAAGAACTATTTTTTTGCAAAATCTACCTATTAATCTTATTTGGTCTTCTGTTAGGGCCGAACCTTTAATCGCAATAACATTTTTTACGCCGGCAGCGTACGATGAAATCATATCAATTTCCCCCTCAACTATGACTGCAAACTTTTCATCTCTTATAAACGATTTAGTAAGATTTAGTCCATATAGAACTTTTGATTTGTGATATGCGGAAGTGTCGGGAGAGTTAATATATTTTGCCATGTCCTGTTTGACCCAAGGCAATATTCTACCTGCAAAACCGATACAATTATCTCTGTGGTCAAAAAGTGGAAAAATTACTCTTCCTCTAAATCTATCAATTCCACGTCCTACCAATAGCCCTGTTAGTTTCAAATCATTTAAGTTAAATTTTTTCTTTTTTGTTAGAAAATCTGAAAAAGCATTGAAACTTTCAGGCGAATATCCAATTTTAAAAAGTTTAATTGTTTCAAGGTTTAATCCCCTATCTTTAATTAAATATTCCAAAATTCTTTTGCCTTGTGGATGGGAATTTAGAACATACTCGTAAAAATTAAGAGCTGATTTGTTTATTTCAATTATTTTTTCTCGTTCTGAAGTTACTTCCGGTTTAAAACTAACTAATTTAACCCCTGCTTTATCAGCCAGATATTTCAAGGCTTCACTAAATTCCATGCCCTCATGTTCTTCTAAAAAAGTAAAAACATCTCCAGACTTACCACATCCAAAGCACTTATACATCTGAAGTTCTGGAGAAACCATAAAAGAGGGGGTCTTTTCACCATGAAATGGACAATTAGCTTTGTAGTTTCTACCTGCCTTTTTAAGTTCTAAATATTGCCCAAGTAGGGATACAATATCAGTTTTACTTTTAACTTCCTCGATTTGATTTACCCCCACACCAATTATGCCCTAAGGCTCCTTTCCATTCGTTTTTTCAGCTGAGCAAAAGCTCTACTTCTTAATTTTAAGTTATGTTCTCTCATTCTAGCATCCTTCTCATCATTGTATGCTTCGTAGTATATAAGAATAAATGGTTTTCTCAACCTTGTTGAATATATTTTACCAGAATTATGTTCCTTGAACCTTCGTCTCAAATCATTTGTTGAACCTGTATATAATAATTTGTCTTTTAAACTTTTTAGTACATAAACATAAAACATAATTCTAAATACATATTAATTGGTGTGGGGGTGAATCTCAAACTCCAAAATTAGTGGCAGGTGGTCGGAAATTTCAATGTCCGGAACAGTAAAATTTTTTACTTTTATGTCTTTTGAAACAAAACAATAATCTGCATAGTATTGCTTTACAAAATTTGGGTCATTTTTAAAATGTTGCCAAGCAATTTTGTTTCTTGTCGATTTTATTTTAAATTCTTTTATTAAATTCCTGTAATCTGCTTTTTCAAAAAGTTTTATAGATTTGGTATCAGGTAACAGATTAAAGTCGCCGGTAATTATTATTGGTCTTTTTAATTTTTGAATGAAATGTTTAATAATTATTTTTGATTGTTTGAGACGAAAAAGTGTATCTAGTTTATCCCCAGGATTTGACATCCCATGAATATTTGCAATCAACAAACTCTTGTCATTAATTTGAATATCTACAACTTGCATAAATCCAATGTCGTTGGATAGATTTTTATATAATGATATTTTCTTACTTTCTTGAATATCAAATCCTGTTCGAACAAAAACAGACTGTCCATATTCAATTCCATCCAATCCTTTTAGTTTTTCTGATTCATAGACACCATTAAATCCGATCAATAAATCAGAGAATTTGGAATGTAATTTTGGAGAAACCTCAACAAAGCAAAAGGTGTCTGTGTCTTTTTCTTGTTTCTTCAAAAAAGTAGATAGATTATCCCAAACTTTTCCTTGCCAACAATTTAAAAATATTATTTTCATGCGGGCGTTATACAAAAAAATTCGAACTCAATTTCAAACTCAATGACTCGGACCGCTCCGGCTCGGCCTTTGGCCTCGCCTCCGCGTACATTTTTTGAACGCGATTTTTAAAGTCGAGCACAGCTCGACCAGAGACACTTAAAATTAAGTTTCTCTGACTCTTTCAACAAAACTCGCGACCGAATTTACGACTTCTTCAACAGATGTACTTGATTCTATTGAACAAATTTCTCCTGGAGTAACATTATTTAAATGTAGTTTTTGAAGCAAAGACGGCTCATTGGCAAAAACGCCTTGATGATTTATGTGAATACCTCCCTCGATTTTAGATATAACCTCAGATGGGTTTCTTGCTTCCATAATTGATGCCCCTCTGCCGTTTTTGGAAATACCCCCAGGAAAAGCGGCACCTGTTGACCCTAAACCTTGTATTCCAAAGCGATCAATAATTTCTTGTCCTGAATTTGGCTGTCCTGGGGTATTTTTAGCAATAAATCTAATTTTTGGTCTATCATTCCTATCAAACCATTCTCGAGCCAAAGTTGCACTGGCTGTAACAATCGCTTCATGGTATTTATGTGCTTTATGAGCCGAATCCGAGACTAGATGATATGCAGTTGCTGGAATAGTGATCTCAACATTTGATGGTATATTTTGTAGCTTTTCTTCCATACCTAACTTTACAGCGTCTCGGATTGCTTCAAAATTATCTTCAGTTTGTCTTAGAACCGATCTATCAACAAAACCTGTTCCGTTTGTAAAGACAGTTACAAAACCAGCAACTTCAGCTGCAGTTTGTATTTGTTCAACAAAATACGGAAGTATCGTTATCTCACCACCTGAAATTATAATTTCATCAATTCCTTGAAATTCACGCATTATTCCTTTTGAAAGTTCTGGATTTAATCGAGTATTTTTAAGTCCTGGCTTTGAATCCATATAACACATGTCACAAGCATAGTTACATTCGTTTGTTAGATAAAAAAATCCATAACTTGTGCCACCAAATTTATTTGCTTGCCTGAAATTGTTTAATATGTTTGCCAATCTGCCAACAGTTTTCGGTTCTGTATCAGTATTTATTGGCAATGTTATCTCAATCGTCATAATTGCGTGAATTCTAGCAAAAAAAGACAATAATAGCTACAAAGACAGTTTTGGTTTAAATTTGGCTATTGAAAAATTATTTACATGGAATAAATTTAAAGAAGAACACTAGAACGTTAAAAACATTTTGCATTTTTTTATATTTTCTCGCCTAACGGCGATGTTCGAGCCGACACTTTACGCGGAAGGCTTCGGCCAAAGGCCGAGCCGGAGCGGTCCGAGTCATTGAGTTTGAAATTGAGTTCGAATTTTTTTGTATAACGCCCGCTTTGCAAATAATGAGCGTGTCGCAAAATATGGCGAGTTTTGCGCACGCTCGGAACAGGCCGTATTGTAGCCCAGTTTGTAATCTGTTTTGAGCGAAACAACTAAAAAGAAAGAAAATATAAAAAAATGCAAAATGTTTTTCAAGGCCTTGCCTTGAGAGGACTAAAGTATGGACAAATACATAATCTACTGCCGTAAGTCAACTGACGAAGCCACAAAGCAAGTTTTGTCTATTGAGTCACAAGTTGCAGAACTAAAGGAATTTGCCAAGAGCAATAACCTTTTTGTAACTGAAATTATTACAGAGTCAAAAACTGCCAAAGAACCTGGAAGAGAAAAGTTTAATTCAATGCTTAAAAGCATTGAAGAAGGCAAGGCAAACGCAATTTTGTCATGGCACGCCGATAGACTTGCTAGAAATTCAGTTGACGGAGGCAAAATTATCTACTTTTTAGATATTGGGAAAATAGTTGATTTAAAATTCCCCACTTTTTGGTTTGATAATACCCCACAAGGTAAATTCATGCTTTCAATCGCCTTTTCCCAAGGAAAATATTATGTAGATAATTTAAGTGAAAATGTAAAAAGAGGTATTAGGCAAAAATTGCGCTTGGGCATCTGGCCTCTAAAAGCTCCATTTGGGTATAAAAATCACCCAGTTACTCACAACATAGTAATTGATAAAAAGCTATCTAAATTGGTGAGTAACTGTTTTACCCTATTCTTAAATGAAAAGTCTTTTGTGAAAATATCAAGATACCTTGCTTCGAATAAAGTTTTTGGAGGTAAAGGCAAACCTTTAGACTTAACAAGGATTAGAAGAACTTTAACTAACAAATTCTATATGGGTCAGTTTTTCTATAAAGGTGAGTGGTATAAAGGAACGCATAAGTGTTTTATACCCAAAGAATTGTTTGACTCTGTTCAATCTGAAATCAAAAAGATAGAAAAACCTAGAACTGATGGACACAGGTTTGCCTTTACAGGACTGGCCAGATGCGCGGAATGTGGAGCTGCAATAACTGCCGAAATTCATCATAAATATTACAAAGGTACTGATAGGTGTGCTGACTATACCTACTATCGTTGTACTAAAAAGTTAGGTAAGTGCAGTCAAAAGTATATTTCTGAAGATAATCTCAAAAGTGAGATTAAAAGGATAATTTCGGCAGTTGCCTTGCCTTCTTCTTGGCAAAGTGATTGGAAAAAGTGGTTTGAGGAAGATAAAAAGCTAGAGACAAAACTTGTCTCTCAAAAATCTCACAATTTTGAAAACGAAATAAAATTACAAGACCTTAAAGTTAGTAGATTAACCGACGGTTATATTTCAGGAGATATTGACCCCGAAGTTTATAAACTAAAGAAGAATGAGATTTTTGAGGAAAAACAAAAAATCGCAGAGAAAATCGCTGTTCTAAAAGAAAAGGGTGGACTTTGGCTCGAACCTTTCGAAAACTTCATGTTGCGAGCCTTTCAGGCTAGAAAAATCGCGGCAAAAAATGTAGTTGCAGAAGAGCTTCGCTCTTTTGCAAAAAGTGTCGGCTCGAACTTCATTTTAGAAGGTAATTCGCTCCAAACAGATTACAAACTGGGCTACAATACGGCCTGTTCCGAGCGTGCGCAAAACTCGCCATATTTTGCGACACGCTCATTATTTGCAAAGCGGAGGAGGCGAGATTCGAACTCGCGAGGCTGTTAAGCCGCAGACTTTCCAAGTCTGTGGAATGAACCACTATCCGACTCCTCCATGTGAGGGTAAGGACAAGCTATGCTTACAACTGGGTTGCAAGTTTACTTATCCGACTCCTCCATATTTTATTAGACTGAGGCAATTATATCAGGAGTTTGGTCTTTTTGAGGATTTTCTTTTCTTTTCCCATTCTTTAATCATTCCATTTGCTGTTTTTAACATATCTTTTTCTCTTTTTAATTTAAGTTTCTTTAAGCTTCCAGCATAATCAAACCAAGCGTGTTCTCCTATACCCATTATTTCAGCACCTGTTTTATACAACATAAGGTAATAAATATATTTAAAAGTTACACTTTTGTTTCCAACTGTTCCTGCACCAGTTCCCCTACCTACTTCATCTAAAACTCTAGTATTCATATTTCCCTGTTCTGAAGTAAATCTAATTACAGCCCTAACTGAAGACTCTCCCCTTCTAACTGTAGACTTTAATATTTCCCACTCACCTTCATTATTTTTTGAAAGTAAAAAATGATTTTTTCCTCTTCCTTCTTTAAAAATAACTGCCCCACCAATTAGTATTTCACCGTTATTGTTTTTCATAACTTTACGTGTATTGTACCAGAAAAGCGGAGGATGTAGGAGTCGAACCTACTTGGGATTACTCCCACGGGTTTTCGAAACCCGCGTATTACCGTTCTACCAATCCTCCAATGTGCCCTCGATCAGAATCGGACTGATATTTCTGATTCCGCAAACCAGTGCTCTATCCGTTGAGCTACGAGGGCAATATATTATTTTATAACTTTTAATTGGGTAATTTTTTACTAAACCAGTCTATTGCTTTATCTAATTTTGATGGAGAAATTTCTTCTTCAATTAGATATTTTTTTAAATTTTCCTTTATTTCTTCTTTAACTTCAGATTTTATGACTAGCTCCATTCTATTAGGTATAAACGCTGTCTCCACTATTAAAAGTTCACTATCATACCTTTTTCCAAACCAAAACCTACCTAAAAATTGCCAATTTGTTGTTCTACCTCCAACTTTAATTCCTTTATTTGTAATTTTATACTCAATATCCTCTGGAGCTACAGTACTCATAACATAATAGAGAAAAATTAAAGAGACTATTAAAATTACTGGCATAGCTCCCTCAGCTAAGAATAAAATCAAACAAACTATTCCAGCAATTGATATTGTGGTTAAATAAAACTGTTTATCTCTTCTTTTAAATGGTCTTGCGGGAGCTACCCAAGTTACAAGATCTTTTTCTAATTCAGGTTTTAAAGAGCTATTTTCTTGTTGTTGTTCTTTGGCAGGATCCATGTTTAGATTATACCTTATTACTAATAGATTCGCATGACCTATTGACTTATCTTTCGGGTTTAGTTAGTATTAAATATGCCATCTAAATATAGCGATAGTAGAATTAAATTTCCGAAGGGAGAACAAAGAAAATTTTTAGAAAGTGCACTTCAAAAATCTAATTTAGATTCCATAAAATTTTCAAGACTGGTAAATGTTTCACCTAGAACGATTCGAGACTGGAAAAGAGAAAAATATAACATAACAGAGAATGCTGTAAAAATTCTATGCAACAAACATGACATTATTTTACCTAATAATTTAGAGCAATTAAAAATAAATTGGCAAAATTTAAGAAGCGAAACTTGTAGAATCGGTGCAAAAGCAAGATATAAAATTTATGGAAATTTCAGTACTCCGGAAGGAAGAAGGAAAGGTGGCCATAATGCTTTACAAATTCTTAGAAAGAGAGGTCTAGCCGCATGGTGTTCCAAGCCTTATTTGTATCCAAAAAAATCAATAAGGCTGGCAGAATTTGTTGGAATCATGTTAGGAGATGGTGGAATTACAAAAGAACAAGCAACAGTGACACTAAATACAGTTGCTGACAAGAAATATATAAAGTATGTTGCCAATTTAGGTAAAACTCTTTTTGGACAAAAACCAAAAATAGCTCCAAGAAAAGATTGTAAAGCTACAAATTTAAGATATAGCGGAATTAATCTAATAAATTATTTATTAAAAATTGGCCTTAAAAAGGGCGATAAGGTAAAGCAACAAGTAAGTGTGCCTATGTGGATAATGGGCTCAATTGAATACAAAATCGCATGCCTAAGAGGGCTAATGGATACAGACGGTTGCATATCAAGATGTACTCATAAATACAAGTCTAAAAGTTATACATATTTAAACCCATGTTTTGCTAATAGATCAAAACCTTTACTAAATTTTGTAACAAAAACTCTAGATGAATTAAATTTGCATCCAAGTGTGGCAGGTGAACGCATTTGGCTGTATAATAAAGCCTCAGTAATAGATTACTTTAATATTGTTGGATCAAGCAACTTTAGATTATTGAGATACAAGGAGGATATCCCGAACGGTTCAGGGAAAAGTTTGCTAAACTTTGACGCTTAATTGCGTCGGACAGGTTCGACCCCTGTATCCTCCGCAAATTACTAGAGTTATATAAAAACGGTGAGGTGCTGGAGTGGTCGATCAGGTTAGTCTTGAAAACTAATACAGTCATTTTTGGCTGTCGTGGGTTCGAATCCCACCCTCACCGCCAAATCAAATTATTTTATATGAATATAGATTTAATAATACAATCAATTAAAAGCTGTCTAAAAAATAAAAACTGGTTTGCAGCTATGTTTCTTTGTCTAGCTATTCCAGATATATGTTCTAGTTTGGAAGATAAAAATAGAAAAACATCCAGAAAGCTTTATATAAGATGATTCGAACGATATCTTGGAAAAAAATATCGGAGAAAAACTGGTGCTCCGATAAATATGCTGAAGTCAATGAACACAGAAACGAGACAGAAATTAATATCTATGTCAAATCTAGAATTTTCTGGAAATGATTGTTACGCCCTAAGATGTAGTCTTTATCACCAGGCAACAACTAGTATTAGCCATCAACAGGCACGTATAAAGTTAGATAACTTTGAATTTGTGCCTCCAAAGAAAAATAACTTTAGACATTTTAATCTACAGGAGACCAAAAATTATAAAGTCTTGCAATTACAAATAGATATATTCTGCTTGGATTTCATAGATGCTTACTATAATTGGTTTGCTAACCAGACCAAACAAACAAGAACTCAGGCGACTGAAAATACGATAAATATAGTACAGTGATTGTGTTTTGTACACTAAAGACTTTGTTTCAATTATCTCGCAATAGTTAGACTTTGGATATTTTTAAAACCAGATTCTTGTAGTACTTTCTTGGCCTCATTTATGGTTGAACCTGTGGTGTAAACATCATCAAAAAGAACAAGTGAACAGTTATTAGATATAAAGTGATTAGTATTAACAACAAAAACTCCTGATAAATTTTTTCTGCGGTCAAGACCTTTTAATTGAACTTGAGGTTTTGATTCTTTTGTACGAATTAATAAATCAGGAATATATTTCCAATTCATTTTCTTGGCTAACTTTTCTCCAATTATTTCTGCTTGATTAAATCCTCTCCAGTTTTCCCGATGTTTATGAAGTGGAATTGGAACTAAAATTAATTTAGAATTAATAACTGGCGATGCCGTAAAAATTAAGAATTTAGAATTTATTTTTAAAACTCGTAACACGCAACTAACTAACTCGTCAACTAAATCGAATGCAAACTTATATTTTAAAGAAATTATTGCCTTTCTAATCACTCCCTCGTACTTAAAAATTGAATAATTATTATCTATAATATTGCAAGGTCTGACCTTACAATAACAGCCATCACATATATATTTACCTAACTTTTTGCATTCTAAACAGTATTTGGGGAACAGTAAATCAAGAATCATATATAATTACTATATGCGCATCTTTAATAAAAGAGCAAGATTTGAATATGAACTAACTCCTGAAAAGGTTGAGGCTGGTATTGTCTTAAAAGGTGTTGAGGCTAAATCATTCCGTGACAATCGGATAGATTTATCACAATCTCATGTCAGAGTTTTAAACGGTGAAGTATTTTTAATTAACGCTAACATTCCAGCTAAGGGAATTTTAAAATACGAACCAACTAGAATGAGAAAACTTCTACTTCATAGAAGTGAAATCTTAGCTCTGGTTACAAAAACAAAACAAAAAAACTTGCAAATCGTGCCCACAATGATGTATAATCGCAAACGTAGGATTAAGCTTGAATTGACTCTTGGCAAGGCCAAAAGACAGTTTGAGAAAAAAGATTCTATAAAGCAAAAGGATATTGAAAGAGACTTAGCTTTTGAATTAAGAAATAAAAATTAACGCGGGGATGACCGGTTTCGACGGGAAGCTCTTTTACAAAACTGCAAGCCAAGTTTGATAAACACTTGTCAAAAGATATCAAAAACTAAAAGCAAAACAAAATTTTGCTTCTGTTAATCAATATCGTGATATGCATTTTGCATATTTAACGATTGATGCTTAACGGCGTCCTGAAGTCTGATTCTCGATCGGACCGACTGGGTGTAAACCAATTCGAGATGCTTTACAGATTTTAATGATTTAAAGATCTGTAACAAAGACAAATAAATCTCACTTTAAAATTCCTGTTAGTTGGATAATTTTTAAAGGAAATTATAAAAACTAAATACGCTTGTAAAGGTTTTGTTTATAAGTTTTTCGGATGAGGGTTCGATTCCCTCCATCTCCACCAAGTTTGTTTAGGGCTCAAAATACATTAATTTTGAGCTTATTAGCAAGATTACTTTATTTTCTTTTTCACTAACCACTAAATCTTTTGCTTCCTTAATTGCATCTGATGTATATTGCATCTTGAAGTTACCGTTTTTTTCCAGAATTACAACCCTGCCCTTTTCGCGTTCAAGAATATAAACATATTTTAATTCTTCATTTGTATAAATTGCAGTTGGATTATTAATCTCATCAATGATTCCTTTCATCAAAATTGCCATTGGATTACCATTTGTTAGTTTAGTGACTTTTCCTGAACTTGATAGCAGCCAAATCGAACCGTCAATTACAACATCTTTAACTTTTGATAAATCCATCTCAATTCCTGGAGCCAACCAGTCTTGTTTATCAGAAAAGGTTAGATTCTTTCCTTGAGGTGAACCTGAAAACCTAAATACTTGATTTGCAGTTTTATCAATTAAGTAAATATTGGCCGAGTAAAGATATATTAACGATTCTCCCCAATCCATATCTTTCACCTTAGTTTTCTCACTGTTTATTTGATAAATACCATCATTTGTTAGTGAAAACAATTTGTCTTCATATGAAGCAATCTGTTTTACACCGTCTAATTTATCTTTTCCTGCAACTATTTTGGCCTTTTTAGTTGAAAGGTCAACTTGTATAACACTTTTAATTTCCCTATCCAAAATAAACATCTCTTCACCTGTTGAAGTAATGCTCTCCCCATTAAAGCCGTTTGTTTGAAGTGATAAATCCAAAAATTCCTTTACATCAACTTGTTGCTCACCTAAAACCAGAGATTCTTTGGAAGATATGTTATCAATTAAATTGGTTAACTTCTCATCTTTATAGCCATCATCTCTTAATTTAAAGGCAATTTCCCTTGCAGAAACAAAAAGTTGTCTTGGGATTGTTATATCAAGGCTAGATTCATCAATAGATTTTTCATAACTTTTCAAAGCTTCTGAAAGAAGCCGTTCTGATTCATCTCTAAATTCTTTTTTGTTTTTTTGATTAACTCCAAAAACAACACTAACAATTAGAAGAATCAAAATTAAAATACCAACAGTAAATGTAGTCTTTCTTTTTTCGGAAGTAGCGTCATATATAGGGTCAGGGTTTATAAAAATATTATTTTCTTGAAAAATTTTTTGATCATCAATTTTAGTGATTAATTTTTCTTCTCCATTTTCCAAAATATAAACATCTCCCTGTAATACTTTACCTTTAGCTGTTTGTTTTTGGTCAGTAGCTTTAATAAGCAAAACTTTATTTAAACCCCGATGAAGTACAGCTGTTGTCCCTTTTTCGGCAACAATATAAATAAAACCACCACTAATTTTTGCGTTTCCAATTAATTTACTGTTCACAGGGTAAGTATACCAAAGACCAAAACTGCAATAGCAAATAAAAAATGTAAAAAGGCTAAAAACTTAAGTTGTCCCTCAAAACCGACCTCTAAAGTAGCTGTCATTAACTGAACTTGGCGCATAACCACAAAAGCAAAAACAATGTAAATTGCTAAAAATATCAAAATAAATACTTTAAGGATTGACCAAATAGTTAAGGATAAAATCATCTTACCCTCCCTTCAATTGCTTCTTGTTGTTCTTCAATTCTTAAATCTTGTAAAACCTTGGAAACTTTGTCAGGTTTAGGAACTGCCAAAAATTCAAAATTGGGAACTTCTGAAGCTGTCTGAACCATAACATCACCATAATTGAAAAGTGTTCTAATAACTCCACCCATTTTGTAAGTGACGTCTTGAATTTTGTCTATATTAGCATCACTTACTTCTTTATAAATTAAATTAAAAAAATCAATATCAACGATTCTTTCATCGGTTACTATATAGACATTAAAAAACCAAGTCAGGAAACTCTCTAAAAAATAAGCTGTAGAAATTAAACACCAGATAAGTACAAAAATAAACATAAAATTGTCTGGAATTGAATCAAATAGTGACAGATCTTGAACAAAAGGGGGAATTAAAAACATAAATATAGCCATTAAAATCCAAGGAATATTAGTTATCCAATGTTTTCGTAGGAAAAGAACAACTTTCTCTTCAGAATCCATTGTTTCAAATTTCAAATTTTCCGGACAAAACATGATAGAACCTAATGGATTAAACCCAGACGAAGGAAGATCTTTATACAAAACTTTTCTTAAATGGTGGTCTTCATCTTTGTTCTTTGGTTTAAATTCAATTGGTTTGGCTTCAATCACTTTCGCCTTGAATATATCTGGCATATAGTTAATTATAACAGATCAGGATTATCTTTTTTCAATATTAAATAGTGGCCCTACAATTTGAATATTAGAAGGAGCGCGAAGGTTAAAATAACTTTTAAAATCTTGGCCATCAAACGATCTGCCATCAATTGTAACCGTTGTTGTCCTTCCACTTCCAAAATCAGCGCCGATTGAAACATTTGAAACAGAATTAAAAGGTGTTATACCTCGACTCAAAAGTTCGTTTTTGACTTTGTTTTCATCCCATGTATCAACACCGTCTGGATTTGGTTTATCTGGCTGAGAAAGATGTCTTTGGGTTGATCCGTCTGCCTTAGCAAGGAGCATAACATTTGCAATATCTGCAACTTCTTCTGGTTTTAACCAAGCGGTTTTGTTGTATTGGGTTCTGCTACCCCAATCACAATAAAAGGTTGGGGAAGATTTATCATAAGCATTGTTAAACAAATCTGAAAAGTTTCCAATCCCACCATTTGCATCCACCAATCTTTTTGTCCATGGTTTATTGCTCCACCCAATATCTCCTGATGTATATGCATATCCACCGTGTGTGGAGGAAAACCATGCAGTAATGGGGTTTCCACCATTTGTCAAAACCTTTCCCTTTGTTGCCTCAACAACAGTTTGCCATGTGCCATTGTTTATTTCGCGTTTGACAACTTGACAACTTTGGCTTGGGCAAATTGATTTTGTTCCATTGTTGGTATAACTTAATGCGTAAGACCTAGCTGCTATGGCCTGAGCTTTTAAAGCTTCTGTTGGAAAATCGGTCGGCATTTCATAAATATGTTTAACGTAGTCTTCAATATTCCAATTGTCGTTGAATGATTGTCCAAACTCATTTTTACCTGAAACGTTAATCGTTATCCCTGTATTATACCCGCTCGTTACATCTGCGTTATAGTATGCATTTAGTATTTGTGTATAATTTTGACCAGTTTCAGCACGACCTTTAGCTCCAAATTGATTCATACCAACCCTATTTGGAACACCAAAGCTAAAAAAAGCGAATGATGGATTAAATCCTGGGCTTTTAAATGGATTAATATCACTTGAGCATCCACCTTTCATATTGTATGCCGATCTAGACAAACCTAAAGATTCTAATTTTTGAGCCAAGAAGGATTGTTGTTTTGCAGAAAGTGTAGCTAAATATGTCTCAACTTTTGCAACTTCACCTGCCAAAAATTTTGCATCTTCGCTAACTTGTTTTTGCAAAACCGCCAATGATGCTTTATTTTTTTCAAGATTTAATTTATCATTTTTGAGTTTGATTATTTCTTCTGAATATCTTTTTATTGTTTTTCTGTCCGCATCTGCAACTTTTTCCCTTATTTTAATTATTCTAAATACCTCCAAGGCATCATCGCCTGATAATATTGATAGCACGGGATCATATAATCTTATATCAATATATTGACCCACTGCCTTTTTGCCTAAAATTTCTTGGGCATAAGCAGAATCTTTTTCTCTTTTTGAAATATCTAATTCTAAATTTTTTAGAAATATCGTCATTGAAGTAATTCTTTTATTTAAATCGTTTACTTTTGCTTGCAGTTTTGCTAAATCTTGCTTGTTTTTTTCTTGTGCAGGTGCATATTGATTCTTAATTTTTTCCAACTCCGCCATACAAAAATCAGCGTCGCCTGATGAAACTGTGTTGGGATTTATATTCAAACAATCAACAGCTAATACAACTTTGCTAAAAGCAAAATATAAAATACTAATTACAACTATACTCAAAATTAGATTTATAAATTTGACCACACATTCATTGTATCAGTTAAAAAATAGTATAATCGTTATGTGTTTAACTATATTTCTATTTTTAAAAAATGGTTTAATCTAAAAATTTTGTTGCACAAAACAAACTTCAGTAATATTTATTTCAAGCAAAATGATATTTGGTGGTGTAGTGTCGGAATGAATCTGGGGGAAGAAATTTTTGGAAAAGGAAATAAATTTACAAGGCCAGTCTTAATTTTCAAAAAATTTACTTCAAACTCATTTCTTGGATTACCACTTACAAGTAAGGGTAAATCAGGATCATGGTACACAAAAATATCTGGTGGCGGAAAAGATAACTGGGTAATTCTGAATCAGGCAAGAATCTTGGACAAAAAGCGTCTAGTTGATAAAATGTATGTATTAGATGATCGAGATATAAAAAAGGTTAAAAAAGATTTTTTAAGGCTATACAGATCTTAAAATATTCATCCCGCCTTTCGGCGGGAATCGATGGGTAAATCCCAAATTGTGTTTAGATTGTATAGGAGAAATTATGAAAAGTCAAGTTGGTCTGTTAAAATTGAAACTATATATATGAAAAAAATAATCTTTGGTTTGGTTTTAGTTTTATCTCTATTCGCTATACGCTATACGCTGTCACCTACTCCAGCTTTTGCACAACTAGAAGACTGTGGAATAGATACTGCAATTGGTTGTATTCCCGTTGCAGATACTAATCAATTTATGGGTTGGATATTGGGTTGGGCTGTAGGAGTTGGGGGTGGAATTGCCTTTTTATTAATTGTCTATGCCAGCTTTATGATAATGACCTCTCAAGGAGATCCCACTCGCCTTAAAGCCGGCCAAGAACTCTTAACATCAGCAATATCTGGCCTTATAATGTTAATATTCTCTGTCTTTATACTAAAGTTTATCGGAATTGATATACTAGGACTAGATCAATGGGGATTTGGGAAATTATAATTATATGAACACTACAAGTCTTGACGCAATTCAAATCAATTCTGGTTTACCTTCATGGATCATGTTTGTACAGCCATTATTTTTTGTTCTTGCAGCTATGCCGTATCTTTTTGCAATTGCAGGAATTATCTTAGTCCTAATAATCATTTCTTCTGGATATCAAATGATGGCATCAAAAGGTGATCCAAAAGTTTTTCAGATTGCGCAGGGAAAACTTACCACTTCTGTTCTTGGAATTGTAATTATATTTGTATCTTATTGGGTCGTTCTCTTGGTTTTAAAGTTTTTGGGAATAAACTTTGATAATCCATTGATTAGATAATATGAATTATTTAGCACAAATTAATATCGGAAATGCATTTACTGGAGGTGGAAATTTAAATCTCACTGATCCTGCCAATATAAGTAAAATGGTTTCTGCAATAATTGCAGGGTCTTTATCAATTGCGGGAGTAATTCTTCTTTTTCTTTTAATTGGTGGAGGAATTGCCATGATTGCAGGAGCCGGAAAATCAGATCCACAATCTGTTGAAAAAGGTAAAAAGGCAGCAACTTCTGCATTAATTGGGTTTGTAGTTGTATTTTCAGCATATTGGATTGTAAAACTTATTGAAACCATAACTGGACTTAACTTAATTGGAGGCACTCCTTAAAATGTTAAACTCTTGACAAATTGGACAATAATTGATAGCATTGTCCAATAGAATTCCCAATATGAGACAGGATTTGGAAAAAATAATAAAAGAGTGGTGGGATAATCCCCTTCCACTAATCGTCCATAGAGAGTTGGACTTATTCTCTTATTATAATTTTCCTGTCAAAAAAATTATTACACTCGTTGGATTTCGAAGATCAGGTAAAACATATTCATTTTTCTCACTTGCCCAGAAAATTGGCAAAGGAAATACAGTTTATATTAATTTTGAAGACGAAAGAATTCCAAACAATATTTCGGTATTGACTACACTTATTGATGTGCTAACAACACTTTCTGGATCAAAAAATTACACTCTTTTGATGGACGAGATACAGGCAATTGATGGTTGGGAAAGATGGGCCAGAAGAGTAATAGAAACAACAAATCATAAACTTTTTGTGACTGGAAGCTCATCAAAGTTGGCTTCTTCAGAACTTCCCACTGAACTTCGAGGAAGATCGTTAACAATAAATTCAAAACCATTAAATTTTAAAGAATTTTTATCTTTTAAAAACATGGACATAAAATTATTACCCAAGCCTAAAATATTAAATTTGTTGCATGAATATCTAAAATACGGAGGATTTCCTGAAGTTGTCTTAGTTGATGAAGGTAAAAAGACATTGATTTTAGATGAATATTACAAAACATTTGTAAAAAGAGATATTATAGAAAGACATAAAATTAGAAATCGTGAAGTATTAACCAACTTAATTAAGTTGCTACTTAACTCCCCCACATACACCATATCAAAACTTACAAATTCTCTAAAAAGTCTTGGCTTTGATGTAAGTAAAACTACAATATCTAAATATATTTCGTATTTAGAAGAATCATATTTTATAAAAATTGGGGAGCTTCATACAAAAAGTATTAAAAATCGTATGAAAGCCCCTAAAAAAATATATTTTGTAGATAATTTTTTTATTTCTAAATTTTCTAATAACTTTTCCCAAAACTTAGGCCGTTTGATGGAAAACTTGATAGCAAACAATTTAACTGATTTTTATTATTGGAAAGATTACCAAAACCATGAAGTTGATTTTATTATTAGAAACGAAGAAATAGTAACCGATCTTATTCAGGCTAGTTATGCATCAAGTTTTGATGAAATAGACGAAAGAGAGACAAGAAGTTTAGTAAAAGCATCTAAAGAACTTAAATGTAACAGTGCAAAAATAATAACATGGAATTTAAAAGGTGAAATCAAAAAGAAAAAATTAACTATTAAGTTAATTCCGTTGACTGAATTTTTATTAGATATGGTACAATAAATTTATGAAACTATTAGCACAATCAAACCCTTTTGGAACAGTTGACTTGCCTCAAGGACTAGATAAATTTGGTTCAGAGCCGGGGCTTGCTTTTGGAAAACTTATTCAATTTGCTCTTCGTGGTTTAATTGTTGTAGCCGGTCTTTATGCCTTATTTAATTTGGTTTTAGCAGGATATGCTTTCATGTCAGCAGGGGATGACGCCAAAAAAGTAGCAAGTGCCTGGGCTCAAATTTACCAGACAATCATTGGTTTAGCTGTTGCCGCCGGAAGTTTTGTCTTAGCCGCTCTTTTTGGTCAATTGTTATTTGACAATCCGTTGTTTTTATTACAACCAACAATACCAATACCATGATAAAACTTGCATTGGATTTAAAATTATATGATGGTAATGGTTTTATGGGATTTGGCCCGCTTGGGTTAGAAGGGAAATCAGCTCAAAACGATGCTCCTATCATTTTTCAATCATTTATATCATCCGCAATTGGACTAGTCAGTATTATTGCCGTAATCTGGTTTATCTTTATTCTTTTGACAGGATCTCTTTCATTAATGACCTCAGGGGGAGACAAAGCGACTGCAGAAAACGCTAAAAAGAAAATTTCGAATGGGTTAATTGGTTTATTGTTAACAATATTTGGTATTTTCTTAATAAGTTTAATTGGTCAGGTGTTTGGAATAAAAAATATATTAGTTATTCCAGCATTATTAGAAACATTAGGTATTAAATAAAAATGAATAATATTTTACTTGCTGGTGGAGGGAATGGCGCGCTAACTAATCCAATTTTTAAAGGAACAATTTTCGAAAGTTTATTATTAAGCGAAGAGGGTGGCACTTTATTTTTAGGTAAAATCTTACCAAACATAATAGGTTTACTTTTAGTTTTTGGAGTGGTAACTTTTTTCTTCATGCTTCTTTGGGGGGCGGTTTCTTGGATAATTTCAGGTGGAGATAAAGCTCATATTGAAAGTGCAAAGGCAAGAATTACCTCAGCTTTAATTGGTCTTGTTTTAATGCTTTCAACCTTTGCAATTGTAAAACTGATAGAAGCATTCTTTGGAATTGACATTTTGTCTATTGACATAGGACCGTTAGTTATCCAATAATATAACTTGATATGCAAAATTTATTAGCTTACGGAAATACAATGTTAGCTGAAACAATAAATCTTAAACCAACAGGAGGTTTAGCTGGTAGCCTCACAGGTCTAACAATTAATTCAATAGTTGGTGGTGGATTAAAACTCATATTGATAGTTGCGGCTCTTGCTTTCTTTTTTATTTTAGTGATGGGAGGAGTAAATTGGATTATTTCAGGAGGAGATAAGGCAAAAACTGAGGGAGCTAGAAATCAAATCACCGCAGCTTTGGTAGGATTAGTAATAGTTTTCTCCGCTTGGGCAATTGCACAACTTTTGGCTAGTTTCTTTGGAATCGAAATCTTTAATTTGACCATCGATCCAATACAATAATCTTCTCTTGCCCAAATTCTTTGTTTAATATACACTTGTTTTGTATGTCACAAGATAATTTAAATTTAATTATTAAAGCAATCAAAAAAATTTTAGATCCAAAAAAAATAATTCTTTTTGGCTCTTATTCTCGAGGAGAAAATACAAAAGATAGCGATTTAGATTTAGCAGTTCTTCAAAAAGAAACACCAAAAGTTGGTGAGATTGCAAATGTGCTCACTTATTTATATCGGAGTAAATATAATTGGGATGTATCTCCTGATATACATCTTTTTTCTGAAAAGAATTTTAATCAAAGATTAAATAATAATAGTTTATTTATTAGAGAAATTGTAAAAGGCAAGACAATATATGAAATCAAGATATCCTGATATATTAGATTCTAATCTTGATAATAAAGATCTCGCAGAAGAGGCACTTGAATTTGCGCAAGAAATCATTAAGACTGTTAAACTTAAATTAATATGACAGATCCTGCAACAATTAAAGATTTAGAAGCTGTTTTTACAAATATAGTTAAGGTTTTAATGGCAGCTGGAGCATTTGGACTTTTTATAATGCTATTAACTTCTGGTTTTAAATATTTAACTTCATCTGGAGATCCAAAGGCTGTAGAAGGGGCTAAAAAAACTTTAACCTATGCAATTGGTGGTTTTGTTGCCTTGGCCTTCTCATACTTGATCCTACGGCTTATAGGAATGTTTACAGGGACTGATACCATCATCACAAACTTTACAATTGTCAAACCTTAGATGTTAAATGAAAAACCTGTCTAAAGTAGTTATATTTTTATTTGTTAGTCTTTCCCTCTCTATACTCTATACTCTATTCTCTATGCATGTTTTTGCTCAAGTTCCTGACCCTATAATCCCCTGTGCAGATACAGAAGATCCTGAGTTTAATTCCCTAAGGCCGTATCAAGCCTCTCCTTGTGGTAATGCTCCTCAATCAAAATTCTGTGGGAATAAAATTATTATAACCGAGACAGAAACAAGACATAAAAGCGATCCTGATATTAATGTAGCTTGTCCAGAAATGCTTGATTTAAATAGCACTGCTGAAGGTCCTTGGGAAAATGGTTCAGTAAATGATCCAAAAGATTATTGGATTGATTTATCAGAAGTTGAATTACCAATTTTAGGAAACACTGAAGATGTTCAAAACAGTCAAAATCCCAACGATCAACTAAACGATGCTCAAAAAATGAATGAATACGTTAGCTGGTATCTAAACGGTGTTATAAACAGGGCTGAATATGGTGAAAGCAAAAATACTGCAACAGAACTTGTCAATTTTTCAGGACCTATTAACAAATTAATGCCTTCAATGATACTGGAGGCACAAAGAATTGAATCTATAGAGAACGCGGCGGCTGAAATCGGACAACCAATGGGTTCACCAAATCCAGAATTAAATTCAGGCCCATCAAACCATAACCAAATCGTTGTTTGTGGACAGGAACAGTTTTTGAATATATTAGGACAAACAATTCCCAATGAATGTTATCAGGGAAACAATTCAAGCGCTAAAAATGAGGTTTATCGATTAAAAGACTGGGGCGGTGATCTTTCTTGGTTTTTAAATATTACAAATGCCGTTGGAACAGATGTATGGAATAAAAGAAGTCCCCCACTTCCATGGTCTAACATGAAAGGAAAACCCTTTGAAAATGATATTCTGTATCACAAGGCATACAATGAATGGAAAGGTAAATCTTGTGCAATTTTGCCAATTGTTGGTTTAGTTTGTATTGATAATCCGTTTATTGCAAACAAATGGGCTGATCTTTATCCATACATACCACTTTCAAATACTGCAGATAAACAATATAAAATGCCAATTTATATAGTTACTGTACAAGGGACTGGTAGCGTAGTAGTGCCCAAAGAAAGTATAATAAGAGAACAGCTTGAATATGGTGAGCCAATTCTTTTTTATCCTCACGCATATGAGGTAAGAGAACTTTCAGAATTTTTAAATAAAACATACTCTCCATCAGGTTCTTCTGCCACATCAGTTGATCCTAAGTTGTCAGAAATTAACAGTTACAACAAAAGAGACCCCGAACAGTGTAGGACTATAGAAGTTAGGGCTAACGCGGGAGATGATCTTTTCCCAATAAATGAAAGAATAAATGGTAAAGGAGATATCGGGGTCGGTGTATATTTTAAAGTGAATGAATTACCAAGAGTAAGTTGTGACTACAATCCTATATCACAAGAGTGGAAAGGAACATTTTATGGTGAGGTATCAATTGAGATTCACACTGATCCTGTTCAAATACCCAACGCAGACCAAATTTGGCAAAACACAGTTTCAGGAGCAAGTAGTACCGTCAAAAGAATATTCCCAAAAATTGAAAAAGGGTCACCAATTGAATGTTTAGCTGATATTCCAACAGTCAGTAAGGCTGTCTATAAACCAGTTGAAGGAACAGACAAAATTGGAGTAAAAAGTTTAACAAACCCTGAAGAAAAATATGACCCATTAAACGCCAAGCTTTATTTCCCCCATTTAGGATCAGTTTATGAATACTTCTTAAAAGGGATTCAAACTGCTCTTCGTCCCAAAGGCTATGGTGACCCAATTCCAAATGGTCTGCTATGTAGAACAGATGAAGAAGAGGAAGAGGATATGTGTCCAGTAGTACCAGATTCCGAGGTATCTGAAAAGTTTTTAGGAGATTATAAATTAAATTATTTAGACTTGGCTGATCGATGGACAACAAGTTGTTCAGGTCCTGACAATAACCTTGCTGAAGAATGTTATAACTATGTGGTTTCTGAATCCCAAAAAGCAAATGTAAATCCTGCCTTTTCACTAACTATGTGGCTTGAAGAATCTGATGCAAGTAATTATTGTGCTGGTTTTATTAAAGATTTTGGTATCGTCAATTCAGAAGTCCCCACAGAAAACATCGTTGAACAGTTAAAAAGATTCTTGAGTATGGCAAAAGGGAAATATTGCACCGATACTTCTGGGTTCATCGAACCCATGCATAATTGGCTATCTAGGTTTCAAGCTGAACCAGCAATTCAAAGTCTCTGTGATCCCTCAGACTCTTGTGGAATTGGTTATACTTATGGATCATCTTCAAGTTATGCTTCTGGAAAAGAATGTGTTAAATACGGTGAAACAAAAACATTTATAGGCATACTTACAGTGTGGAAGTGGGTCAACGATACGGTCCTTGGAAATTGCGCGTCAATAGACGGACAAAAATTTGTCATCCAATGGCCCACAGACATGTCTTGCCCATAATTTTAGCCTTGACAAGTTCCTAGTTCCTACTCAACTAGGAACTATTTATTTTTGGTCCTCGAGGAACAGGCAAAACAACTTGGGTTCGTTCACATTATCCCAAAGCAGCCTATCTTGACCTACTGCGACCTGACTTTTACAAACAACTTCTAGGAGATCCAAGTCTTTTAAAAAAATACATTCCTTCTAATTTTAACGATTTTATTATTATAGACGAGGTACAACGAGTACCTGAACTTTTAAACGAAGTTCACCGTCTAATCGAAGATCCAAAACATTATAAATTTATTCTAACAGGAAGTAGTGTCAGAAAGCTTAGGAAACAAGGTGTTAATCTTCTTGCTGGACGAGCCTATACATACAATACGTATCCTCTAGTCTCTAGTGAAATTGGTCAAGATTTTGATCTTAAACAGGCATTTCTCTATGGAACACTTCCAACTGTTCTTGTAGAAAACAGCCCAGAAAAATACCTAAATAGCTATCTGGGGACATATCTTGAACAGGAAATAAACTAGGAAGCAATGACCCGTGATTTATCAGCTTTTTACCGATTATTGCAAGTTGCAAGTTTTTCTCAAGGATCTCCAGTCAACTTAAATTCAATAGCGAGCGAAGTAGGTATTAATTCAAAAGTGGTTGAAAACTATTTTTCAATTCTTGAAGATCTACTAATCGGCTCATATTTATATCCATTTGCTCGACGTGCAAAAAGAAGATTGATCCGAAAACCTAAATTTTATTTTTTTGACTGCGGAATTTACAATTTTGCGCGCTCAACAGGGTATTTAGACACTGCCGATGAAATTGGTTATAAATTTAGTTATTTTAGGACAGCAACAGGGATGGAGGTAGATTTTATAGCCTACGGACCCAAAGGATTCCATGCTTTTGAAATTAAACACACTAGAAACATTACAAATAAACACTTAAGGGGCTTAAGGTCTTTTGCTAAAGACTACCCTGAAGCTAAATTACATATATTTTATTTGGGTGATTTACCGCTATATCTTGATAGTATCACAGCCCACCCATTCGAGACAGAAATTAAAAATTTGGGTAAAATTTTGATGTAATAAGTAAAGTTTAATAATAACTACAATCCATATTTTTCTATGTTTTCCATCAGTCTGTACCTTTTGTGATATTTTTGCTTAATTTCACTAATATATAAAGTGAACTTATCATTCAAATTTGCTTTTCCCATTTCTAATAAATGAGTGCAAATTGCTTCATATTTTTCTGTATCTGCCACTTCGAGTAATTTATTAATTTTTGATTTATATGCCAGAAAGCATTCCTTTGGAAATTGATCCTTGACAAACTTAACCATTTCAGAAAAACACTCTGCATCTTTATGCTTCTGAATTAAATTCAGAATCTTAAGCTTATTATTCTCTATCCTAAACACCTTGAACAACACTTTAATATGATTATTCTTACTAAATAGTTTCTCAATTTTTTCTAAATAAATATTTTTTTCTTCTGAGCTTTTATATTCTTCTCGCAATAATCTGTAATCTTTTATTTCTTTTGAAATTTCAAATAATCTCTCAAGATTATAAATTAGTAGTTTGTAATCAAATCTGGGTTCAAAAGTACCAATTAATAAGCACCTAACTTTTATTTCAAAATCTTCCCTGTCGTAATAATTGTCAGGTTTAAAAGAGAAAAAATCTTTCTCTTTAGGTATTAACAACAAAGCTCTTTCAGAAAGAGAATGTAGTTCTTTAAATTTACTAGTTTTCTTTAAAAAGGTTAACAAATTAAGTGAAATTGGAGGATAAAAAGCAATATATTTTTCTACCAATTTTTTAAGTGAAACTACATCTTCAAATTTAAAATATAGATTACCTGTGCAAAACAATAAGTCACTTTTGTGAGATTTTAAGGATTGTAATTTTATTAATCTAATCAGGCTACGAACAGTAAATTCAAAATGCTCTTTAGGTAATTTTTCTAGATAAGTATTCATTTGTCCCAGAAGTTTATTTCCTGCTTCCTCAATCCAATCACCAAGTTCAATATACTTTTTTTCTAACTCAAAACCACGTTCAAAATAAGCCTGAATTGCTGAAAAGTAAATTTTTAAGGCTTCTTTAAAATTGTTGTTGTTAAAATATTTTGAAACAAGATCCACAACTTCATCTACCCATTCTGAAAGCCGATTGTCAGTATCACTATCGCCGTCATTATCCCAATAGTCATCATAATCATATTGTTGTTCAAAAAAATGAAATGATTCAAGTAGTGATTCTGGGCCGATTTGAGATAGCTCGTTTTTAAACTTTATATAATAATCTTCCTCAATTTTGGATGACTCTTTTTGCCCCTGAACAAAAACTTTTAAATCTATTACAACTTCTGGTTTTTTTAAGATAACTTCTGTAATAAATTCTTGAGCATCTTTTAAATTTAACTTTGATACCAGATCAAAAATATTTTCTTTTGATTTAGTCTTATTGTTACTCACAATATTAATATTCGAAAGTGAAAGTATTACCGAAACAATATGTTTACAAACGCCACCTCCTTCATAAGGGCAGCTACAATTTGAAATTAATTCATCGTCTTTATCAAAATAAAGTGTAACTTTATAATTATCTACTCCTTGTACGTTGGCCAAGTCCTTATTTCTCTCTTTCCAGATTTTTCTAACTTTACCAGATTCGTAATACTCTTTCCTGACTTCGCCAACCTAGTTTTTATGTAACTTCTTGAGGCTAAATTTATTTGTTTTTATACCCTTTGGGGCACTTACTGTTTTTTCTGCTAAAATTAGGCTTGAAATGTATCTAAGAAAAGTGAA
>Ga0209518_1000257_pt1 | contig 71570 bp, 91 predicted proteins | sample RifGroB1_FD_183993 | JGI IMG/M metagenome (GOLD analysis project Ga0209518, IMG submission 183993) | Groundwater microbial communities from Rifle, Colorado, USA - Groundwater B1 (SPAdes) (version 2) | ecosystem: Environmental > Aquatic > Deep subsurface > Groundwater | place: Rifle, Colorado... | reverse complement strand
CCTCCTCAAATTTTCTATTAATTTATTATAACACAATACAAAAATAAATGCAACAACTAATTTTAAGCTAAAATCTTAAATTTACTATTTTACAAACCCTTGATTTTACTGGGTTTGTCGCATTCAATATTTGAACCAAAGGCTTATTTTATAATCTTTAACCTTAAAACTTGTATTTTTCCAAATCGACTTTAATTTCATTAATAGTCAATTCAACCATATATTCAAGACACTCTCTTTTAATCTTATCTAATTCATTATGAAAGTTTTCTCCTACATTAACAAGTATTTCAATATATTTATCATCAGTCAAATATTTATCTCTAAGTGTTCTGTATAAATTTTCTTCCTCAATGGTAATTTCCCCTAATTTTATATAACCATAATCAAACAAATAATTTCCATAATAATCAAATACATTTGTATCGTTTATATTGGATATATCAATTTTACTACTGATATAATCTTTAATTTTCTGCTCATCAGATTCTTGGTAAAGATAAATATCTTTATTTTCAGAAAAGAAAAATAGGTTTTTAAATTCCTGAGATTGTTCCATATTGTAAATAATTTCTTCAATTTTTTCAATTTTTTTCAATTTCTTTGTCCGGTTTATATGAACAAAGATAATCTAAAAGTGCGTATGTATTTATATATTTAATTTTGTTTGACATTGGTGAGAGCCTCCTTTAAAATATCGCTATGATATCCATGTTTGGTAATAATTTACTTTCCTATCAATTGCTTACCATTATAGATTAAATTACTTTTGCATATAGGACAACAATATTGTTCAGTTAGATAAGAATAATTACCACAATCAGGGCATTGCAATAATGGCATAGTCACACTATTATAAATTTCATCAAAATCTGATTGTCTAATTTCTCCAAGCGATAATAATTTTTCTGCATCCTCTATTTCATAGAAGCAAGCAGTATCTACAAAAGCTGAACCTGTTACTTTTCCTTCACAAAGAGTAAATATAACATATGAATCTATTGGACAGCTTCTAGGATTTTCAACAATACATTGACGTAGTATGTTTAATTTGTTTCTATAACTTGTTTCAATAACATGAATATCTTCAGCGTATACAACAAATCGATTTTCATATGCTAATTTAGTTAATTTCATAGATTTATTATCAGGAATTATTTTTATTTGCTCTCCATTCGTTAAGTTAACTTTTATCATTTAAAATATTCCCCCTTTAATTATTATGCTCTCTATACTATCTTACTGTCTATTTATAAAGTGCCAATGTAAGACAGATACAAAGCATATTAATTATTATTTAATTTTACTCAGCAGTTATATCATCCCAATCATGTTCTAAAAGATTCCTGTATGCTTCATACTTCTCTATAATATCATCAAACTCTGGATGAGATTCTACATATTTAATCAATCTTTTTGCATTTTCTATACCATTTTTAATTTCTCTAGGTGCTGATACACCATAGTTAACATATGTAAAATTAACAAATATATTTTGGGATTTCAAGTCATTTAGAAATGTATCATATTTTTCTTCTATTTCTTTGATCATTCCTTCAGGAAATAAAGTTTGAACATAACTTATTACTTTTTCTTCAAATTTAATATGTTTTGAAAAGTCATAACCTTTCGTTGGAGCAGGGATTCTAAAACTTTGGTCATTGATTGTTATGGTTTTCCCTGTAAATTTTATTGTTATATTTTCAATGTTTAAGACGTTAAACCAGTTTTTGATGTTAGTTAATGTTTTCATTGTATTACCTCCCTACAGAATATAAAAATAATTAATTTCCATATACTTAATATACCATACTCAAATTGTTTTGTCAATACTATTTTTCTTGATTGTTATAGACTTTAATTTACCCTAAACTTGGTCATACTATCACTGTTATACAGTCATATACAATTTAGTTAATATTTACTAAGTTTGTATATATACTGACTGTTATGGAACCATATGTAATATTGTGAATTTTATGTATAGTGTCTATATATGAGTGCTGTTATAAACTCATATAGTTTTTCCAATTTATAATTTCTTCATCAGTGTACTATGCTCTACTGTTACCTCGGCAAGTTATTTTCAATGTCTCGGATAAAGTTTTTATTATACTCCTGTGCTGTTCTTGGGGTTAATTGATACTTCTTACATAATTCTAATATATTCATATTTTCATAATCTGCTATAAATTCCTGCTTCACTACTATATCCCATTTAGTTTTTGGTTCTGATATGTTTAAATTTATTAAAATTGGTTGCATGACTTCTGTTATAGAGATTCCCAATAAATCACATATAATTAAAACTGTCATAAATTCCGGTTTATAGCTACTACTATGTTTCCTTAATTGATATATGGTTGAAAGAGGTATCTCAGTTTGTTCAGCTATTGTCATAATCATTAAATCTGATTCATTCATATACCTTTTTAAATTAGCCTTTATAGTGTCTTTATCAGTGGCCTGATACTGCTTATATATCCGTATAAATTCCTTTTGCTGCTGTAAATCCATTGTGTAAATACTCCTTTCTTTTTGATAGTTTATATGTATAGGTATTTATAATTTTATATGTGCCTAATTCGCGTCAGGATTAATTTTAAGAGGTGTTTGTTTACTTAATATAGTTGTTTTAACCTTTTATTGATATGTGGCCTTAAAACCTGCTTTTAAGCGATATTCTATATTACTTCAGACAATAAGCAAATAAAAACCACTAACAGTATTATTAAAATACTTGTTAATGGCTCAGAGGCTCAAAGGTTTATTTAGTTATAAATTATAGTGTTATTTCTTTTTTACACTTCTTACAATAAACTATTATGTTTTTGGTTACGGCCCCCGGTAAGAGCTTAAAAAGTTTCTGATGACAATGTGGACATAAAAACCAAATGAACATATTAATTATACTCCTTTATGGCTTTTATTACACTTTCTAATTGCTCAAACCCAAAACTCATACAAACAAAATTTTGCCTAGCTGATATTTCCATTGAGTAAATATTACCGTCCTTATCCCATACTAGAGTAGTATAATAATTATACTTTTTAAAGTCTTCCTGTTCTTTCTTGGTTCTTTCCTGCATCCAGTTTTTTAAAGAAGGTATTTCCTTAACGAATTCATAAGGCAGTGCGTAACGTGCTAGATGACTACTTTCATAATATTGTTGAGACTGTACACCTTTAAGAATATTAATATTAACTTTAACTTCTTTAAATGATGTATAACTTTCCTTGGCACAATCACACAAAGGATCTTCTGTACTGTAAACATGTAAACCTTTATTAACTACTTCTAAACTGTTAAAATTACAATATAAATCCTCATTGACAATTTTTAGTATATTTTCCTTATTATATTCAAAATGCTTTTTGGTGATATGAGATAATTGACTTGAACTGTTATTTCTGGTGTCCCATGTATGATCCGCATAAAAACAGCAATCTACATGACCGATAGTATTTAAACCTTTTGCATAATTGGGTGTTTTGTTAGTATTTTGAAATCCATTTATTTCTAAATAAATCAATCTACCTTCAATATTTCGTATTCTGGTTCTTATCCGGCAATTTCCTACGGAAGTTATTTCGCTCCCTGCGCCCTCAAATATTAATGTATTTTTTTGCTTTTCCATTATTGTAAAACCTCCTGTTATTATATTTATGACTAATTCCAAGTTATTAATATTGCAACCATATGAATACTTCAACCTTTCAGCAAGTTTTCCTACATTGTCAAAATTAAGTTTGCTATTATCGCTAAAGTTTCCGCAACCATCGCCTAAACCCAGTTTTACAGCAATAACATTAGAAATATACATCGGGTCACATATACCGTTAATGTTGAATTCCCTGCAAATACTTTCTGAAATATTTCTAATATTTGTAGACACATTATAACCTTCAAAAGCCTCATTAAAAAATTCTTGTTTGTTCACGTTGATAACCACTCCTTTTTTTATTCCTCTGCTCTGTGTTATCGGGCTTGCAACCGTCTACAATTTACTACTTGTAGGCCACATTAGAGGGGATTTTAACCCCTATTTTTATAATACTCAGTATAAGCAAAAGGTATGTCATACCAAATTTTACCGTCTAATTCACTTCTGAAAGGTTTTACGTTCTGTTTAAATTCATAACCAGAAACAAAACTTTCTGAGATAGAATTTTTCAATACATGCAAGTCTGAGCAATAATTTCCTAATTCTTCCTCTTTCATACCTAATTCTGAAAGTTGTTGCTTGATGGTTTTTATCATTGTTATTCCTCCCTATTTTCTTTACAAATTTTCAAAACTTCTTGTATATTAGCTTTTAATACTGCTTTAGCATCTGCTAATTGTGCTTGCAACAACTCATTAAATACTTTCTTAATGGTTTGTTCGTTAATAATCGGCTCATTGCTGCCGTTATTAAATCGTCGTGAGTAAAACCGTCTAATAAACTATCCAGAACATGAAATTTATCTTTCAATGTGTCAACCTCCTTAAAATTGTTTTATTCTTAATACTATTATTTCACCGTCCTGAATTGCACCGTCCCACATAAAGTTATTGTTAAATACGGCTTTATTTACTCCATCTTCATCTTTCATGTATCCAGTATACATAAAACCAACTTGTTTTAAGAAATCTCTGCAAAAAATCTGTTAAATTTTCTATGTTTTTATTAACTTTTAATTCCCATAATCTAGCAATTTTTCCTGGTTTAATATCAGGGTTTTCTATAAATTTCTGATAAGCTGTCATTAAAAGCACTCCTTTTATTTATGTATTTTACTTACTATTTGCTTCCCTCTTGACACTTCTTATTCTATCAGATCACCATTAGTATGTCAATAACAAAACAATAAAAATCCATGAATTTTTAAGTTATTTTTTATTTTATCATTCTTACATAAAAGAAAAACAAGGTAATAAATACCCTGTTTAATATTGTTCTAACACTGATAAAATTTCCATCATATGACCACTATTATTATTTACTACTTCTTGTTGTTTTGATGTTCCCTTTCCTGGTTTATATCCTGCATAAAGGCAAGATTCAGCTTGTTTTTTAATATCTGGTAATACTTTTCTGATGTAATCTTGAGCCGTAAATGATTGATTCAATTGAGCAGGTTTAACCTTTAAATTTATAAAACCCAGCCAAAATTTATTAAATGTTTCTGTCATAAGAGGATGGTCAACCTTTTTCATAATGTGCCTAACCTTATTGAATAATTGCCATTCTTTCATCATCATAGTAAATACCTCCTGTTTATTATATGTATTTGATTAAGTATAATTATAATATAAATCTGTTCACAAGTCACGAAAATTATTTTGATACTCTGATAAACTTATGATCAATTTTTCCATTGGATCTAACTTTAATATTGAGTAGGATATTATCCTACTCAATATTAATAATCATAATATTATTTTACCATTCTTTATATCATTCATAATATCTTTCTTTTTATCTCCTGTGGCAATACATTCTAACATATTACGCTTTTCATCCATTGTCCACAATTGAAAATAATATGTTCTTTTATCTTCATTTTGTTTTCTAGTTATTTTATAAGGTGGTTTTTCTTCTATATATTGTTTATAATCTTCATTGCACCACAACATAATTTTATTATATTTATGTTGTGTAAATTTATGTATATTTTTAGATTCAAATAATTCTTGAATATTTCTTTTACATTTTGTACTATTACACTGACTGCAAGCAGGAACACAATTTCTAACATCATTATAACCTTCATGATCAACATGTTCCTTGTGAAATTGATGATTATTTTGTTTATATTGTTGTTCTAATGTTTTGCCACAATAAGCACATTTATTATTAAAATACTTTTGTACGTTATTCCATTCTTTAGTTGATATATCATGGTTACGGTGATTTTCTATGTATTTTTTGTTCTTTTCTGGATTATCTTTACGCCATTGTTTATTGTATTCTTTCATATTAATTCTATTTCTTTTTGAATATATCTTAAATTTTGGTGATTTCTCATATTTTCTATGACTTTCTCTTTGCCTTTCTGGATATAATATATATTGTTTATATGCTATTTTCTTTTCACATTCTTTGCACCTTGTACTCAAGCCATCAATACCATTCTTTTTATTCTTATAAAAATATTCTAATGTGGCTGTGAACCAAGGGTCTTCATCTGGAAAATACTCATAATGCTTATTACAAAATTTATGATCAATATCGTTAATTAGTTTATGAGTGTTATTATATCTTTCCTTTCTCCTCCTCTCTGAATTAATTGCTTTTTGCTCTGGTGATAATGCCATTAAACATATCCTTCCCCTTTCTATAATTTAAGATTCATTTGTATTATACTATAATTATATTTATATTGTCAATAGGTAAAAATAAAAAAAGAAAAACCGGGATAATTCCCCGGCTCATTCTCTAAAGCACCAAAAACTTGTAGCAGTATTGTTATAATTTAATTCCCATACTCCTTTTTGCCTAAAGAATGAATTCAGCTTATCATAAAATTTATTGGTCAGTCCTCCTATTGAATTATGACTTATATATTGGTCATTTTGAAGGATAATATCAACACTACCCATAGTTCCCTTTCCTTTCTCTAATCTCAAAATACTGTTTTCTTTAATTAGCATTTCGTTAAATTCTTGGATCATTTCATCAGTTATTAAATTTTTAAACATAATATAGAATCACTCCTTTTAATATTTTTATGTATTTCCTCTACCTACATATAATTATAATACTATTTTGTTAATAAGTCAATACCTTAGAACACATAAAACAAAAATAAAATTAACTCCCATTTCTGAGAGTTAACCATAAATATCATCTATAATATTATAGTTGATCCACATTTACTAAACTTAATAACTGATCCCTGCTGTTATTCCGGTTATCAATTATTTCCACCAACACCGGAACCCAGTTAATAATGCATCTAATAGCGTTCCAGAAATCTGCTCCTTTTAAATCTTCTATAGTAGTTCCCCATAATGGGTATTCTATCGAATAATAAAATCCTGTGTCCTCGTCTTTGCGTTCTGTAATATGCTTTTCATATCTGAAATAAAAATCAGTTGGTTTATTCTTATTGTCTTTATCTTTATTTCTTACTGTGGCAGTATTGTCAAAATAATTACTTTCACCATTGCCCCAAATATCCTCAGCAACGTCAATTAAAATATTATGCAGAATATTAGTAAATTGGATTGCTACTTCACGGCGTTTTTTCTCACCGTCAAGCATAGACTGTACCTTTACTTGCAAATTTTCTAAACTTACTTTTGGTTGATTGGTCATGTTAAGACCCTCCTTATTATTAATAAGATTTAGGTTGTTAAGGTTAGATATATGTTATCATAATGTTAATATAATGTCAAATGTTTTTTAGTATTTTGTTGATTAATTTTTAATAAGGATATCTCAGACAAAAAGAAAAAGCAGGTATATTTTTAACCCTGCTTTTCCATAATCGATCCAACATTACCAATATATAACTTGCCTTTATAGTGTAAAATAGTGGTATTATACATTTCTCCAGTGTTACAATATTCCAAACTGGGGATCTCTGGATAACCTGATTCAACACCAAAGGTACATAGAATTTTATCAATCTTTTCCATATATCGTTGAATAGCAAAAGATTCATGCTCCCTTGGTTCGTCTTTGTAGTTTGTATAATTATCCTTGGTGCAAATGTTAATAAGTTCTTTTTCTTTGGCCTCAGTGTATTCATTGCCTAAAAGTTCCCTGTTGTACTGCTTAAGGTTTTTTAAATTAGCTCTTAATAACATTGTTCAGCACTCCCTTTAAGTTAATTTATTATGTACTGCTTAATACCTATTATAATATAAAAATAATAATATTGCAATACTTTAGACAAAAATAAAACAGGAATTTTTAGGCTCCTGTTGTTCTTTCATAATTTCTTTTCTGTGCATCTCTTGTGGCCTCTTGCATAATTGAAAAACTACTATATGCACGACCTGAATTTAAATCTGTATGGAATACGCAATAAGATAATGAATTCTCGTCATACTCTGCAAAATAATAACCCTTTTGTACTGTATCCTGCTTTAATCCTTCCTCTAATACTACTATATAATCAAGCAATAAATTTGTATTCTCGACATAATCCTTTAATTCGGCTATAGTGTAATCAGTAAACATTAATTTCTTTTTCTGCTCCAGTTCCTTAACTTTATTTAATACCCTTATAAAATCACGGTTGTTAAGCATTAATATGACCTCCTTTAATGTGTGGTGCTAAATATAATTATAATACTATTCTTTTAGGTTGTCAAGAGGGAGACAAAGAAAAAACAGGGATTAAAACCCCTGTTAATCTTCTAGCAAATAATTACATACTCTCAATTTTGCGTTAATTTCTTCAATCTGTTTAGCTGTATCAAACATCTTACCATAACTTGTATAACTGTTAATATCTGTTATTTTTTCTGCGTCTGCTGTTTCGATTAGTTGTAGAACGTCCTTTTGTATTTACTGAGTGATTCCTGTAAATCATCTTTCTTACGTTCTAAATCATTTTTTAGCTTTAATAGTTTATTATTATTCATGTTGTAGCCTCCTATATCATTATAAATTCGTTAATCTATTCAATTATTTTACATATTGATATATTTATTAAATTCTATTGGATACTCCTTTGCAAATTTATCTATTGTATTTTTATCCTTTTTTCCAATTTACCATATGATTTTATATACTCAGATAATTTAATACTAGATGGTATATTATAAACCACTCCACACATATTTTTACCTGAAGCAATACAATAATTAATTATCCCTGTAGTAATATTAATATTTATATATTCGCCTTTTGCTTGTGGTCTTAAACCCCAATAAATATTATTATTCAATTTATAACCCTCCTCAAAAATATGTATTTACTATCTACACTTACTATAATAAACTATAAATATAATAATGTCAAGTGTTATTTTCATAGATAAAAAGAAAAGCCTTTCGACTCATGTTAATCTAATACCCAATATCCGCACAATTTACTATAGGATGCAACAATACCATCTTTTACAAGTGCATCATTATGATATTTGTTAATAAATCCCTCTTTTAGTAGAATTTTTTCTCCTGCTTTTTTGTTTTTCTTAATATTGTCAATTCTTTACCAAAAACATTAATACCTTTTTCAGTTTTAAACATTTATAAAAACCTCCTTCAAATATCGTGACAATATACCAGTTTGCTAATGTTACCGGAACACTCTTTCAAAATTTGTATCTTTCCCATATCCCAATTTAATAGCATCATTTAACATGTTATATACAGTCGTTTCAGCAGTTTGATCTGCTGATGTTGCTATATATGCTTTATGGTTAAATGCTTCCCTACTATCTCCAACAAATTTATGATCCATATAAAATTTAGCATCTTGAATAGTTCTTTTGCCGTTAAGTATCTTTTCAATTATTTTATTGACTCCACCCTGCCAAAACTTTTTGGTCATTTACTCTGCACCTCCTGTATAATCTATTAATTTATTATAACACAATAGTAATATATTTGTAAAGTGTTAATTCAAGCAAAAATAAAAAGGCTCAGTGGCCTTTATATTGCTTGCAGTTTATCCTTCCAATATTCATTTATTAATTCTTTGCTGTGTTCTTCTATATACTCAATAACTGCCTTTATATCTGCTATGGTTATTTTATTCTTATATAAGTCTGATATAATCTGATTAAAGTTATAGGACAAAATATCATAAATTATTAGGAATTGCTGATAATTAAAAGGGTTATTCTTTTGCAAGGATAGAAATATTTCCTGCTTAATATTGTTAATCCTTTGCTGCCTTTCCTCCTGCTCTGCCTTTTCTTGTTTCTCCTGTTTACCCTTTGCTATGTATATTGCTTCTTGAAATTGTTCTGTTCTTGCTTGTTGTCGTTTTCTTTCGGTTGCTTGTTGTTTATCCTTTCTTTTAGATTCTCTTTCCCATTGTTTAACTATTTTAGTATATGACATTTTATTCGCTCCTTTTAATTATATATTTGATTATCTAAGATTCTATAATTAAATCCTGGTAATTTCTTATATACTATATTTTTACACTTAATGCAAATTAAAATTAATTCATTTCCTACAATTTCCAATGGTTTATATCTATGTATACAAATCATAATAATACTCCTCCTTTTTATTTATTGATAAAAATAAAACCTTTACAATAGAAGGTTAAATATCAATTTCTTGATTTCCGTAAATTCTACTGAGATATTTAACTTCTGCACAATGGCCACAATGTCCTGTATAATACCTGTCATCAGGTGCTAACCATCCGAACATACTTTTATATCTTTTGTTAATTTTTTCGTCCTTTTTCGCTCCTACTGCTTTTCTGAATGCTTTTAGATATTCCTTGCAATGTTCATTTGCCATTTGGTTAACCCCTTTTAATATGTATTTGATTGATTAAATACAAGTATATAGATTATTAATATAAATGTCAAGCTATATCTTAATCGATTCCAATGTTATATTTTGGTAATAATTTGGAAATTATAGTTCTGTTATAGACAAAATTAAACCCTTGATTATCAAGGGTTTATAATAGTTCGCAATCATAGACGTGAATAAAATCTAATATTTTAGCAAAAAAACTAATCTTTTCAGCAGTAAATGGTCTGCAACCATTTTCACAATAAGGTGCTTTAAATTTCCTTAACTTACCATTCACTTTAATATTATATATAGATGGTTCATCAATACGATAATTAAAAGAATCTCTATAAATAAACTTAGGAAAGATTCTTTTAATCTGATCATGTAAGTGTTTCTCAATTGCTTCTAAGTCTGATTTTGTTGGGTTTACGAAAAAGAAACCAGAAACATAACTATTATCGAATCCAATAACGTGTAACGATGATATGTTTAATATATTACAATTATGAATATTACAACCGTTAAAACTCAGGCAATTAACTTTGTATGGGTAAAAATTATTAATATGTACATCGTGCATTTTCATTAATAAATTCCTCCTATTATATAATATTTTAATACCCACCAACACCCTGACAAAGCAGGAATATGGTTAAAAACTCTAACTAAACGTGCATAAGAGGAAACTGTCCTGGTTTCTGCCACAAGCCCATATACGAACTAGAACCTGGATTGCCTCCTTGAATCCACCCGAACTGCATTTCTCCTACTAACAAATGGTCTTTTGAAATTTCTTTCCAGTTCTCAGGTTTATTCCATTTTTTAAATTCAACACAATAAGCGACATGCTTCTTGTTGAATTTTGAATAACCACGAAAAACTAACAGTGTCGGTGTTATACTGATAGTAAACGGCCCTTCAAAGCATCTTTCTATTCCGTCAACATGGCCGACTATTTCGGCTATCCATCTGAGGGTAAAATCACCCTCCCTGTTTTCGTGATGGTAATATAACATTAAAAATTCCTCCTCATAAATCTAATTTTCTGGTAGGAGGTTTTTAACGGGTATACCTCCATAAACCGTTGTAAATGATCTGTTATGCTTCTTCATACCTAATAATTTTTTCCAAACCTCCCATACTATTGACAATATACTGAATAGCTGATTCTAAACTGCTAAAATATCTATTATCGTCTGTTGTATACCCTCCTTTTTCACCTCCTAGATAATATTCTGAAGGATGAACTTCCATTATTAATTCTTCTGATTCTACTTGTAAACCTTCTTCGATCTCGTACATATCAATTAAATCTTGGATTGTTAAATTTTTCATTGTGTTGCCTCCCTTTATTATCTTAATTCTACCTGTTACTGCTGTTATAAGCAATATACAAGCACAATTAAGATAATAAGTTATTATAAATATGTTGTCAATTATAATCCTTCTTATATTTCATCTTGGAAATCTTCTGGTAATTCTTTGAAGTATTTCCCTGCAACTTCCACATCATTGATATTTTCAAGTGTTTTAGATAGTGCAAATTCATTTTTAATGAATTTTTGAACTGTAGTAATACGTTGTCTTCCATCTAAAATCCAGTAATTGTTATCTCCTGTATCCCTTGCGTAAATGGCAGGTATTGGATAATCTAAAATGATTGCACGAATTAAATTAGATTGTTGATTATCTTTCCAGACAAAATTCCTTTGAAGCATCGGATCATACATAATTCTTGTTTCATTCTTGACTAAACCCTTGCCAGTTATGTTAATATTCTGTTTTATAAACGCCATTAAACATACCTCCTATGTAACATATTATTTAAAATCTATTTACATAGTTTAGGGACATTGTGACTAATAGTTAAGTGACAAGTAACATTTAAAACATTTCTAGGGAACGCCTCACCTAGTAGCTTGCTGGTGTGTTGCTTATGTCCGTTTTTGAAGTTAAGTTATTCTACCACAGGTGGGAGTGGTATGTCAATAACATTTTGAATATTTATTTTTTGATTCTTTAAATTCTTTAAAATTTTAATTCCAATCAGCTTAAATCCGGTCACATTAAACCTAAATCAATTATAACCTCTCTGACAGCCCCATAGAGCGAATACAGGTATAATTTTTTTATCGGCCTTGTAGGGAATGTGGGAAGATGTTGGAGAGTGAGAAAATAAAAAATACCTCACAACAAGGTATTAAATAATTCTATGTATGATTATTTATTTTTTACTTTTGTTAACAATTTTCTGAATTGTGGCTCCGTTATTTTCCCGGCAATGAATAGAGAAATTAATGTAGTTTGGGACAAGATGATCGCTCCTTTCTTATAATTTTACTATATTACCTTAAATTGACTAAGGTAATATTTAATTCTATTGACTATAATATACTGATTACCTTTTGAATCTGTCTGAATATCGGCCTTGAATTCTATTCCGGCAATAGTTCCGATAACTTGATCAGGATTAAATGACATAGTAAGAATAATAATATTTTTATATTTAGCTAACAATTTGTGACCTCCTTAATTGTTTGATTGCTGTATAAAATCCTATATTTTGTTGTTTTGCGTATTGCTCTAATTGTCGGGTATAGGACTTTGTAAAGCAAGCTGTAATAACTGTTTGAGTTGTTGAATCTAGTATAACATAGATGTTGTCGTAAGTGTAGCAGGTTAAGTTATTTTTTGCTTCGGAAGGAGTGCCACATTTAACGGTTGTGTAGATGTCCTGGAGGGTTATTATGCGCTGGGACATTCTTAATTTTGCGTGGTGGGTTAGTGTCATTATGTGGTCACTTCCTTTTTTTGATACTATTTAATGTACTGAGGATATTGTAACATATTTATATTAATATTACAATAGGATGTAAAATAAAAAACCTGCTATAATAAGTAGGTTAATAAATTATTTGCTTTATATTTGTTAATTCTGAATCTCTGTATATTTTCTTGATCTGTGTCTGTTCCCACTCTTGCAGACCTTTTTCTGTCGTACCCCTGAACATTCTCCTGGTAGTTTTTTCTCCGAATAGGTTGACATATGACCGGATAACTTTCTCAGGTATACTGCCAATTTCTGCACGTTGTAGAAGTATATTTTCCCAATCTTGCAATAAATCTTTTTTCTTACTTTCCCATTTCTCAGGATTAGCTTTGTATGCTTTACTATATTTGTTAGTATTGAGGAAATGGTTACAAAATTGTATGTAGGTTAGTTTATATAATTCAGTTTGGTTAATTTGTTTCATTTGTGTGACCTCCCTGTTAAGTTTATGTATTAAGTTGATATTAATATTATAAAGGATATAACCGTATAATGCAATAAATATTTTATTATTCTGTGATAATTTATTTATATTAATATAATTAATAATATATATAACTTTATCCAATAATCTATATATGAGCCGATTCTAGGATATATAGGTATAATACAGGTTAGAATAATTTTATAAGGGTTAATGAGAATTGTAGAAGGTTGTTTTTAAGGTGATAGGGTTAAAATATATTGATTTAATGGCTACTGTTATGTTGTTATAGATAAATTTGCAAAAATTTAACCTACTAAATGTAGGTTAAATTAATTCTAAGTATTGGCAATATTCTCTAGAATGTTTATTGTATAATTTTGTATTATACATTTGTTCATAATTCCCCTTTTCTTTACATTGATGTAAGAGGATGATTTCTTTTATTGTTGCGCGTGAAGTGGTTCTGAGGGTAAGCATTTTTTGTTTTAATTGTTTGGCTTTTTGTGTTAACTCTGTATTTGTCATTTTGTGGAGCCTCCTTTTATTTTACCTTTCTTATACCGGAAAAAGGGGGTTATATGTATTACTAACAAGCTAATAAATCAATATTATCTATTTTTAAACAAAGGTTAACTATCTTATAAAATGATTCTGTTAATTCTTTATGTTTTTCACTATGATCAAAATATAATACGTGTGCCAATTCATGACAAATTGTTTCTATAATATTATTTACATCTTCTTCCTCGATAAAACTAGGAGAAATATATAGATTATGCTTTGACAGTGCAACTGTATGTACTATGTTAGTTTTAATGTTTTTGTAGGCTCTACCGTTGTAGGTTATTGCATTTGTTATTTTTAGTTCTGGAATATTGGGGAGATATTCAGTTAAATATTTTGTTGATAGATTGTAGCATAGTTTTAATATATTCATTATTTCACTTCCTTTTTAATTATAACTGAGATAAGATTAAATAGAATTGTACTAACAAATACATTATATCAAATTGGCCGTTAAATGTCTATAGTTTGGAGTGAATTTGTTGGGGATATTATTTTTTGATTGTGTTCCACGTGGAACAATGAGAGAAAAGAAAAACTAGCATTATAATGCTAGTTAAATATGGTATGATTCTATATTATTACATATCTCTATATTAAACCATTTTTTAACGGTGTTTAACACTTGTTTAGCTTTTTTATTTGCCTCTTCAAAAGTTATTATATTTTCGTATGGATACCAATTTTCAATTGATTCTCTATTTAAACGGTAATCTATTTGCACATTGAATAATAAATATTCATCTTGATAGATCATGATATGTAAAGATTGGTCTTCTCCTGCGTTTTTATATATTAGAGTTTTTAGTTCCTTTTTGATTTGCTTTAAATCGTTTATTTGCATATTGTTTAACCTCCTGAGTAAATTTAATTTAAAACATAATTAATTATATTCTTATTCTTTCAATATGTCAACACAAAAACATAAAATTCACTTAATATAAAACAATACTTTTATGGTGTTATTTGAGGTAGGATTGTGTATAATATTGTGTTGTTATGTGTAGGTTTATCTAATTATTTTTAGTGTAAAATGACAAAGAAAAAGAAGGTATTTTTCAACCTTCTGAGCAATTATTTTTCTTAAATTCTTCTTCATAAGCATTATTTATAAATGGTTCTAGATATTTCATAATTTTCTTACATCTTCCTGCTTCTTCCTTGTGATACTGATTATCATATCCCTGTTTTTTATATTTTATTATATCTTCCTCAAAGGAACATTTTCTAGCTCCTAAAGCATTATATATTGTTTCTAATTCCTCTAAGTTGTTTATATTTAAAGTAACATTTTCCATCAATAAAACCTCCTAAAATTTATAATATAGTTTGCCGTGAGATAAGTATAACATAATTATGGTTAGCTGTATATAGATTTTAGATAATTTATAGGGAATATTATTTTTATATTGTTTATGGCAATTCAGACAAAAATAAAACCCTTTACAGGGTTAATATTTATAAATTAATGTTCTATAGTGTAGTTTTTGAATGTTATATCCTCCTGCAAGTATTGTATCTATGTTTACACTTCCCTTTTCTCCTTTTATGGTTCCGTCCATACCTTTATTGGGATTATAGTTTAGACTTATTATTTCTAATACATTCCCTATTTTATCCTTTAGCATGAAAATTAATTCTTTTAACATAATATCGTGAGTATAGATAATATCCTTCTCACTTATTTTATTTCCGTCCTTATCCTTCCATGTTGTTAAGGCATTTAATTCCATTTCCTTAACTTTAAGTATCAGCAATTCAATATTACATTTATTATCTGCCATATACTTTTCATAATCAGTTTGATTCAATCCTTCAGCCTCTTTCTTATCAAGAATCGGCTTTAGCTGCTCAAGCATTTTTAAATCTTCTATAAGTGACTTAGTATAATACTTTATACTGTCTGAGCAATCCTTTAACCTTGACAAATAAGTTTTAGATGTTACGTTTAAATTAACTATTTTCTCAGCATCTTCTTTAATTAAATTTTTCATATTGTCGCATATTCTGGATCGTTCTATGTATACACCCCTGATTTCTCCCAAGGTTTTAGCTTCCCAGAATTCTTTAAATTCTTTTTTGGTCAATTGGTTCAACCTCCTTAAAAAATCTGAAAATATGTAGTTGATAATATTATAAAGAATACAATGAGATATTGCAAGGAATATTATTTTATTACTCTGTATTTAGCTGTTAATATTAAATATAATTTTTAGATTTAATATTTCATATTGATATTTAACATACAATATAGTATATATTTATTTAGTTTTATCTAAGTATTATATGATTAACAAGCAATAAAAGCAATAAAAGCAATAAATTATAATTAATTTGTGTTAAGGGTTTTAAGTGGTTGTATGGGGATTGTAGGAAGGTAAATAATTATTGTAAGTGATAAGTTTAAGGTTGTTTTTGTTATTTTATTGTTGTTTCCGGTTAGAAAAGGAAAAGGACATAATAAAAACCCTATTCAATTTTACTGAATTTAATCAGCTACTAAACAGGGTTTAAAGTTTAATTATGCTTGTTTTAATTGTCTCATACCGTCTGCCAATATCCAGAGTGCCTTATTGAGTTTAACATTATTGTCGATTGATTTTACTTCCCTGGTTGTTGTACGGTTTCCGTTTGCCGTTCTGCCTCTTAAACCGCCTCTGATAATGTTTTCTTGTACCCGGTTAAAATTTGACCATAAATCTGGATTCCTATCGGCTATTCTTCTGGTTGACAATAATTGGTTAGGTGTTATCGGTGCTTCGTTTTCGTCGTATTTCAATGATAAAGCCGCTTCGGCAAATATTTCCTGCTCCGCTGGTAACAATAATGTTGACTTCATACCGTCAATACTTTCGGTCACTGTTTCAAAATCATTTACAATCGTATAAGCTGCATCTATTACATTGTGGACAATATTTCCTTTATGTCTAACTCGTATATCCTCTACAATGTCACCTGTAACCATACCATTCTGACATATGAACCGGAAACAACCTGCCATCATTTGGTAACTAGATGTTCCGTCATGTGAGTTAATAAGAATAATCTCGTTGGCTTCTGCTTTTTCGATTTCTCCTGTTTGACGTAATCTAAGCATATGCTTAGTAAATTCGGATTTACCTTCTATTCTTGATCTGGATTGTGCCACAAAAAATGGCTGAAATCCTTCTTTTCTGAGACCGTCAAGAACATCAATTGTAGGAATATAGGTGTATCTGGCAGACCTGGATTCATGAGCCTCATTAGCGAATATACTGGGTGCAATCCTGAATAATTGTGAATTGTCTAAAGGGATATTTGACCTTAATGCGTTGCTGTTTTTGCCAAATCTTGTTGCTAATGCCATTTTGAATGACCTCCTATAAATTATATTTAGTTTTCAAAGAATTGTTACGAGGTGTTACGGGTTTTAATACTTATGTATTTATATTATGTTGTTGTTTGGTGCTAAATACTATTATATAGATTTTTGAGATAATTGCAATAGATTTTAAGTAAATATTTATTTTTTTATTATGTATAGAATTTACAGTATATTTACAGGATATTTAATACATATTTATAGTTATTATATCTAAGTATTTTATATTTGTATCGAATTTATATCTAATTATTACTATAGGATAAGATATAAGGAATTGTAGAAATAATATACCTTAATTAAATTTTAAGTGGCTTGTTGACCGTCCTGTGAGGGTGAATTTTAGGTAAGTGTTATGTCGGTTGCTGTTATAGAGGATTAGAGATTTGAGCAAAAAAATAATAGTATATCGTTGTTGACTATACTATTTTGGTTAGTTCCCGGTTATTTTGTTACTCTTCTCGCCATGCACTCACGACTGACAAACTAACATTTAACTGTTTTGCCATATTTTGTGCATCTTCCTTAGCTTCAGTAGATGCATATTCCTTCACCCATATTCTAGTTATTTCACCAGGAATTAGGATAATTTCGTTATGAGCATTTTCTCCATAATATCCCTGGTGTTTTTTGTAAAGTTGGGTATAAGAGAATGCAGGAGTAAAACGGTTTATATCGTCAAATATGTGAACATCATCCTGTATATAAGTGTATATATCTGTACAAGATGCTAATATTACTTCTCCTTTTACATATATTCCCATAAGTCCAATTGGTTTGTTGGGAGTGCTACAACATATTTCTATTTTGTTATTGTATTTAATTGTATCTTGGATATAATGTAGGTTATTCCAAGGTGAACCATTGTTAAATGCTGTCAGACCATGTGAATATGAATATTTTGACAGATTTAAATGAGGTGAAGTTATGGCTGCTTGTCTGTTCTGTTCCGCATAGTCGTCGCGGGTGCTATTATCTAGTCTGTTATTCAGTTTATTCATATGACCAATAAATGCATAATATTGGTTATATGAACGTATTTTGTTATTGAAGAAATTATATGTATTGTTATAGATTTCCTGGTAGGAATATCTATTTTTTGTTATGTGACAGCGAAAATTAAAGGTGCTATCTTCTGTAAATTCTGACATTTCTAATATATTATATCTGTCTAAATATGGAATTATGTTACCCTCTGTATCTATAACTTTGTGGTTTAATTGTAAAAACCCTACAAAGATATACTTAGTGTTATCTTGATCGTCAATTTCCTGCAATTCAATAGGAATTAAACAATCTAGGGTATATTTCAATTTATTCCATTTACTAGGATTTGAGCAGGTTTGTTCTGTCGGGTAAAATACTACATACATATTTTGGAGAATCGACAAGGAGATTTTTTCCGGAAGTGATAAGATTTCAGCTATGGCATTGGCGTAGTTTGGATCAATTGAACAGACTGGTTGATCATCGTTGATTGATTCGTTCCACTGGCATAGATAGGGAAAATTTCTTTCTTCTGTCATTATAATTCCTCCTAATTTATTATAGTTTTAATGGTTATAATTGTTAAATATCTTTATGTTACCCACTGTCTGCTGTTATGGCAATATATGGATATTTTATTAAATTGACAATGGGCAAAGAAAAAGTATTTTGCTGGATATTTATTTTTATATTATTATTCCAAGTTTTTAGATTTGGAGTAAGTAACAAATTCATTATAGCCTTTTTCTGTTGCTACTTGGATCAAATCTGTCCAGGTTAATTTTAATGTATCCTGTAAACTAATGGTAGGCATTAACTCAGTTAATAAATGTGTAAACTGTAGACTAGCTTTAAAAGTTTCAATTTTTAACGTACCTCTGAAAATTCTAATTTCTACAGTATTATCATTTTTTAAATTAACCGCAAAATATCTACCTTCAGCTTTAGCTTTTTTGCAAATTTCAGCAGGTTCTTCTTCTGTTGATAGATTATTATAACGGTTACAGTATTCTACAATTTGACTATTCTTCCTTCTGGAAAATTTCTTAATGTTATCCCAATTAGTCTCAAAAAATAATAATAGTTTAGCAATATTTAAATCCTGTTCGTGTTCTGATTCGCCAAAAGCTAACTTGCTAATGTGTATATGCATCCCACAGGTGCCCGAGTCATGACTAGAATATCCTTTTGTATCGCATTCATCTAGTATATATCGCCATCCCATATTTTTCATATGGTAGTTATATGTACAAGGATGTGAAACAAGTTCCATACCACGTTTAATCGAACCATCTTTTTTAATATAAAGATATTTTTCATACTCAGTTAAATCTGTTCCATTGGCTTGATCATGAATCTCTAAAGCATGGTCTTCCTTAGATTCGTAACAATTATATTCCTGCTCTTCTGTTCTGTCAATTTCCAATTCTATTCCATAATATGTATTTGTTACCTCGCCAGTCATAAAATGAAAATTTAAAGTTTCCGGTGTATATTTATAGTCATGAATAAAAGTTAAATTTTTCTTAATGTCATTCTGACAATCAGCGCAAACTGGTTCATTCTGCCATAATTCAGTGCTATCACGTTCAACAATATTTTCACATTCGGAACAAATTATTAAATCTAATTCCTCTATGCAGTTATGACAAGCATAATTATTATGACCTTCTGTTATATTACTTTTATGGTATTCGGTATTACAAAAACTACAAGTTTTAATTTCTTGAGCGCACTCGTCACAATAAAATTCATACTCTGTAAAATTTCCATCTCGTTGATACATATTGTCAGATATATCAGTAAAACCACAATGAAAACAACTTACTAATTCTGGCATTTTTTCAACCTCCTATTGATATAATTTTAAGAATGTAAAAATAAATTGTACTACTATATATAGTATTCGCCATCGGCCTTGTTTTATCCTTCTTTTTTATTAGATATTTTTTAGATTTTTATTTTTATTTTTTGTTGGTTCGGACATAGATATTATGTATATGTTTATATATATTTGTATAACTATTTAATATGGTTAGAAGGTTGTTAGATAGTTGATAGATAATTGATTGAATAATTATTATATCTATGTTTATATAATTATCGTTGTAGAGTCGATTTAAGGAATTATAGGTGTTGGAGTATGTAAATTATATTATAGTGGTCTTAAAATTGATTGTGTGAGGCATGGAATTGTTAGGGATGAGCAAAAAAATAAACCCAGTGAGGGGTTTATTTATATTTATATTTTATACTGCTTTGGCTGATTGTGCCCAACGGTATTGATCTAGGGCTTTAGCTTCGGCCTGGTAACGATTTTTTGCTACTATTCGTTCTAAAAATTCAAATGGGGAATTATTTTCGTTCAATGCGGTTATCCATACCCAAAAGTTGGTTGTGTTGGTGTTAATCATTGTTGTATTCCTCCTATGTATTTATTATTTTGTTGCTACTATAGTATTCGCCAAAAGATTTTTAATACCTTCTTTTTAAGATATTTATTTTATTATTTCTTAAATTATTTTAAGTAAAAATAACCTATATTATATTAAATTATGTATAAGTTTATACAATTATTTTTATAATTGTTTAAATTATATTTGAAAAATAATTTTTGGTTGGGTAGAAAAAAGAAAATAAAAAAGAGCTTTTCAGCTCTAGTTTATAAATAGTTTTTTGGTTGGCATTGGACACAACCTGCCCCGCGACAATTGCAGGTGTAGTGTTCGTTTGGTTCGGGATAATGGCTATATTTACTTGGTTTGTGAAATTCTTCTATGAATTCTTCCTCGGTTATATCGTCCTGAATTCCGCATTTTGATATAATTTTTTGTTCGCACTCAGGACAGTATAGGATATTTTCTGTGTTATACTCTTTGTCGCATAGGATACAAATCATGGTAAAACCTCCTATTATTTAATATAATTAATAATTACTTCTAAATTTAGCATAATAGCTACTTTATGGTTTATTAATCCATTTTTATAGCCATCTAGGATTTTATCCCTATATCCTGGAATTAATGTTTCATCTAGTAAATAAATCCAAGATGATAGACTACCATCATATCGATTCCAGGCACTATAAGCTATTATGTTAATATCTTCTAATTTATGGATTTTATAAGGATGGTTATTTCTTACATAATAAATTTTAGGTGTTTCTTTATATATTTCTAATTTTTGGATGTCTTCTGTGATGGTGCCTTTGTTGATAGTTAATGTATATTTTGTAATAAATTGTATGTTTTGCAATTGTTTCACCTCCTTTGGTTGGTTTGGTTAATCTCTTTATAAAAAGCAGGTTAAATCAATTTTTTTGGAAATAACATTAACCTGCTCTATGTAAAAAGATTAAATCCAGTATACTTCGTTCCTTCTATTTTCTGCATCATATTGCAGTTGGTCTTCAAATTGTTTTAATAATTCCTCTCTAATCATATCACACAAAGACATAGTATTGTGACCTTCGCCATTATTTAGCCTATAAATCATCATGGTAGCATCTTCCACAAACATATTACAATTAATGTCAAGATTGCTAAAACTATGATACATTGTATATGTTTTGCCGTTTAGTTCCCAAGTTGAATTGTTTTTATTTAAGGATAAAAATTGTAAATTGGCGTATTGTTTAGTTACGTTAAAATATTGGTTTTTGTCTCTGTTTCCTGCGGTGTATAAGTTTGTTAATTCCTGATTAATTTTTATAGCTTTGTTTAATGCCATTGTTCAGCAACTCCTTTTTTTATTTGTTTTTTAATTTGTACTACTATATATAGTATTCGCCAACGGGTAGCTGAATTCCTTCTTTTATTTTTATATTTTTTTAATATTTTATGATTTTTTATTAAAATTTATGCGTGGTTTTTATATTTTTTATGTTAGATTTTATAATTAATTGGGTGAATAGGCTTATATGTTGCTAGGATTGGATTTAAGGGTAGTTTGTGTTGTTTTAGGTGGGTATATGGTGATTGTGTGAGGTTTTAATTTTTTGTTTGTGGTTGTTTTTTGGTATAATTTGTATTTGGTTATTATGGTTATTATGGATTATATGTAGTATTTAATACTATGTGTTCCCCGTGGAACAATTGTGGGATTATTTATTTTGTGGTTGTGTTGGATGTGGTAGATAGTAAAATTAAGCAAAAAATAAACACTCTATGTTAAGAGTGTTTTAAACCCCAAGCCGTTTTATATTTAATCTCAATATTAGCAAAATATTTTGCCCTGGCTTCTAATTGGTTGTCTTCGGATACATCGTATAAAAATTCTCCTCTTTCAGTGTCTATTTCGCAACTATCAGTAGACATCCACATATATACAATATTGTTATAGTTTATATTTTTTGCATCTTCATGCCATGTTATAATATCATCAGAACTAAAATTTCTTTCAGTACCATCTCGATAAATAATTTGATAAGAGCATTCACAACTATGTCTTTCGATTAAATTAAACCTTTCAGTCATAAATGTACGTCTATAATTTTCTGGTAAGTATTTCCACCAGTCACCATTTAAATCTTCATAAAAATCATAATAGGATTTGAAAACTTTGTATTGTTCTGCAATTAGCTTTTTGCGTTCAATGTTATAATATTTCCTGTTATCAATTTCATTTTTGATACTGGATATAATGTCTTTTTTAATGTCCTTTAGAATGCAAGCTGGTTTAACAGGTGTATTTACTCTGTTATACTTCTTTAACCATTTAGCGCAAAATTCTTGCTTCTGCAAAGGTGAATTCATGTATAATGGTTCAATTTCGTTGGCATACTGCTCATATGGTATTTGTATAGCTGTTAAAATACAGAATTCGTGGTGCATCATGTTGGTTCCTCCTTTTATGTATCCCTACATCATGTTACATTTGGCAATGTAGGGATATTGTATGTAGTTTATTATTTACTTATTTTAACATTATACACTTCTAGGATTTTTTTACATAATACTTTTTTAAGCATTGTTTCCACATCTTTTGGGACTGTCTGGTTAGATTTATATTTAACATAGACACTTATTCCAGAATTGTTATATTTATATTCAGCCAGGAAAATTAATCTATGTGAAGTTAATCCACCTATTCTTTTATATGCGTTGGTTATTTTATGCCAAATTTTAAAATTATCATCTTGGTATACAATTTTAGCTTTAGTTCCCCACTGAGCGCTTACAATTTGGTCGGATAGTTTAGTTTTATAAACTGGGTTAACTTCATGCACGTTACAAATAATTTTAAAACCTTTGTATTCCATTGACATCAACTCCTTTTAGTTAAACCCTTTATAAAATCCCTTAGTGTTATAAAATATTATAGTGTTAAGGGACTTTATAAGAGGTTTAAACCCTCTTATAAATCAATTTTATTAATACGTTCAATTTCATTCTTCCAACTGTCTTTATCCCTTATTTCAAACCCTTCACACATACCTTTTTTCATTCCTGAAAAAGACTTAAAGCCATGTTCCTGTGCTTCTTTATCTCTATTGTTGTCTATTCTTACCACTATGTATCCATTAGAGATTAGAACGGATTTAAATTCTGATTTAGTTGGGTATTTTCTAGTTATGTAACTATATTGCTTAGTTTATCTGTCACGGACGTATGCGGATAGTTTCATTTGTTCATCCTCCTTCAAAAATTTAAAATTATATATACTTCAATTAATATTATATCAAAACAAGGTGTATTTGTATAGTATTATTTTTATATTGTGTTAGATTGTTTGTATAGTGTTGTAGATAATATAGATAATAGATAGAATTGTTTATGTTTATTGTAGATATTGTTGGTGGTTGTTTATGGTTTATATTTATTTATTGATTGTAAATTGATATGAATTTTAGGTCATTATAATTATATAGATTTATTTAATTATGTTTAATTATTGTTGTGAGAGTTGATTTAAGAAATCTTACTATCTAGTGTAGGTGTATTCGATTTAACCCGTCTTATTCGGCCTTATATGAAGGATTTTATTATGTATAGATAGGCAAAAAAATAAACCTCCTAAGAGGTTATACAGTGATTTTATCATCTTTATTAACAAAGTCCCAAAGTCCTTTTTCCACTACAATCCAAGCTGGTATATACTTCTTGTCGTCCTGCTCAATTATTAAGCTATTGGCAACAAATTCTAAATATACCATATGTCTAGCACCATGCATATTATTACTTCCAGTAATAAATCCCGTTGCTTTTTCCGTAAATCTATCTCCACTATAAATTAATGCATAATAGGCTTTTTTGCTTGGTTTTCTCGGTTTTTTAACTTTAGGGATTTTATACTCAATGACTGTCGGTCGTATGTCTGACCTATTTTCCATTTTAGCAAATATTTCATCAGGTACAATGTCACATTTTGCAATAAACTGGAAATAATAATCTTCTGGTTCGTTTTCGGACAATTTGATAAAATAATTTTTTGCGTCCTCTCTAGTAATAGTCATTATGTCGGCCTCCTTATTCGTTTTAAAAATATATGTACCTACCTATATTATATGCAATATTTATACCATTTATTATATTTATATTCTGTTAGATACCCTTATAGGGTATAGTGATTTAATTAATTTGTATCTGTGATTATATATAGGGTTTTTAGGTTGTTTATATATGATACTATATAGGGTATATTTGATATGTGTTGTGTGGATTGTGTTGGAATTTATTAGTGTATTGTAATGATACAATTACATGTTCTATAATGGAACAATAGTGTATTAAAATAGAACAATAAGGTGATTTATTGTGTTAGAATGGAACATATTTTTAGTATAAATTAAGGCTTATTTGGTTAGATATGAGGAAAATTTATATTTGTTTATATATGATATTTTGGAATAGTTTATATAATATATTGTTTGATTCGTGGTTGGTTTTATTTATATTTATATTCTGTAGGTGCTAGTGTATGTGATTTTATTTTACGTTAAAATTTAAGGTATACTACAATAGGGTTTATTGGCGTTGTGAGAGGGTTTAAGACAGGTATAATTATTTATGCGTGTAGGTGTATTATGATTTTAATGTGTGGATATTTGGATTTGGTAAATATTAGGTGATATTAGAGTGATACTTAGATGATACCACTATTGATGGTAGTATGTGATAGTATGATATTTGTTTTATGTGGTAGCAGTAAAGTATTATATAGTATCATAATGCGGTAATATGGTATATATGTATAGGTATCATATCCATAGTAATATTGGTAACGATACTAAATATTTGGTATCATATAATACTTTTATATTGGTAGCATGTTAGGTAATAGATTAGGCAATAATTTATATTTATTCGTGGTAGCATGATATATTATTTTAGTAACATAGTTGATAATATGTATGGTAGCATAGAGTAATAATATACAATGCGTGATACTTTATTAAATGGTAATAGATGATTTATAATAGATAATTTATAATTTAAGTATTAGTAGTAATATGATTAGTAACATGATTTGTAATATAGTGTATGTTAGTTGATTATATTATTGGTAACGTATGATGTGGTATATATTGATTTTTGGTAGCACTTTGATAGCATGATATTAATATTGATGACTTGTTTTATATTTATGTGTTTATGTTTTTTGGTAACAAAGTTATCAACATTTTATTATCATGGTTGTGGAATAGCTGTTGTATATGGTTTTATTAGTTGTTGGTTTTATATATACTATAGTATGGTATATAGTAGAGTATTATATGTATGTTTAGTGGGAGATTGATTTTAGTGTATGAGTGAGATAATACACTGGTATACTATATTGTATTATATGAATATGTAGATATATGTATATTATGTTTTATGTTGTTCTGACTTAGTAGTCGGAGTTGTTAAAATTGTTAGATATTTTGTATTATGTATATTATTATACGTTGTTTACTTATATACATTGTATAAAGTTACACAGTGTGCAATAATGTTACATTATGATACAGTGTATGAGGTTACTAGTACACTTATACAATAGTTAAATTGTCAGATTATTATATAGAAATCATTTCTATATTAGATAGTTTATATTACTATGTGATATTGATTGTATAACTATATGTTGTAGTGTTTATTGCTTTGTAATTGTGTGATAATTATGTAGTATTAATTAGTATTAGATGTAAAAAGTTATACACAATTTGTTAACAAGGTTGTGGATAAATCCTTTAGTATGGTAAAGTGTTAAAGTAGTAACGTGTTAAACAAAACGCTGTTTGTTATCTAAAACGATGTGACAAGACAGCTGTATATACACCTGACAAGACAGCAGTTAAAAATGTTCCACGTGGAACATTATAATTATTTTTTGATTGTGTTTCACAGTTTACCACTTAATTCTTCACACTCAATGTTCTATAATTTATATTCACGACAAAATTATTCCCGGCGAAGCTGGCAGGAGAATATTAACCGGAATAATCATCAATTCTATTTTATGTAGCTTCACGACGACCACATCAAATGTAAATATTATTCTAGGGTATTTATGCCACTCACACATATACAATTATACATTTACCACTCATAGCTACAACAAGCAGCCACTCAGCCGACAAACAAATATTCTAACAATTCCCAATACTACCATATTCAACCAACAATTCTCTACATAAGGTTTATTATGTAGAGATATTCAAAGTCGGGAGCAGTACCGGGGCGTAGTTTACAAATTGAGAGTGATAATCATTATCATATGCCACCTAATCAGATGCATCTTCACGTCCATTTTATTTTTAACTTGCGATTATCGCTAATCAATCGTACAACATCATAAATAACAACTATTTACACATAATAATCAAAACACTTTTAAATCACTCCTACACCACATATTTTTAATTCTAATCAATAAAATCGTTCAAATTTTATCAACAAATACTACTTTATCCTCACTCTACTCACTAATTTCACTCTCCTTTATTATATCACAAATCAAATAATACCAACAATCTCTCACACATTAAATTTATCCTAATCATACTTTAATCATACTTTAATCATACTCTAATTACACTTTAAAATATACTCATAATATACCAAATAAATAAAATTAAATTCATAAACATCGAATAATATTTTTACCATTAAATTTATATAAAATAGTGTTAATATATTTTACCTAAACATCCCTACATCCATTATACTATCTACATTTATATCACTTTTACAAAACCAAACCAATATAACTAAACCTAATTTGGATACGTTGGTTAGTTTTTAACTATATAAACAATTTTGATTTTTGTTTATAATTTATTATATTTAATTATTAATTATGTTTTTAAAATAACAACCTAAAAATTTACCAAACTTAACTTAAACCAAATAACCATCAATTCCTTACCATACAATATTTTAGGCAACATCCCTCAGATAAAGTGTATATAATATAATACAACTTGTCCATGCTATATGCTTTAAACGCTTATGTAACAATGATTTACAGTGATTTATTATTTTTTCACCTTTGGTAAATTTTTTTTATTATTATTTCATTTCTATTATCTATACTCTTACTTTATATATACAACTACTTTTTACAAAAAATTAATCCCCATTTCAAAGAATTAAATTTAACTATATTAACCCTATTTACATTGTCTACTTATAATTTTGAGGAGATCTAAATTTATACTCAATCTTCACTCATCCTATGTCCTAAATAACCTAATATTCCACTGCTGAACATTCCTATTACAATACTAATAATACCTATATAATTATAAATCATTTTATCATTTTCATTTACATCAATACCCATAATTATCTTTCCTATATAGGTAAATATACACATACATACTATTGAACTAAATTTTAATAATCCTTCCATATTAATATACCATCCTTTCGTATTTGTAATTATAATAACCTTAAAATTAAATTTTATACTTGTAAATATTAACAATTAAATATTCATACTAATTAAATAATAATATATCTAAATTACTATACTGTTAGTTAATTATATAGAGGGGCGTACCTTAACATATTTCAATCTTCACAATATCTCTTCCTAGTACCATCTTCTATTTTTTCTTCTTTAATTTCTTACTCGTTTTAATTTTATAGTAATTATATAGTATTGGATAAGTAAATTCATATCTTCTACAATATGTATTCCTATATGTATTGTAACTTGTATCTTTACTCATATTGTTCAACTTGTCCTAAAATTATACAAATAAAATAGAAGTTATAAATTCAACTTCTATATAATATACTATTAAATTTATAAATTTTAAATATCTAAACATATTCTATAATCTCAACATCTTTTTTATTTTATCTACAGTAACAACAATAAACTTTAAACCATTCATATTATCATCAACAATCATATTCAATATCTTATCTCTTTTTTTATTATTATCACATACAATCAATACATGTGGAAACCTTTCTACTCTATCAAACCAATACTCATTCCTATATTCCTCACCATTATTCCCATATTTATCATTGTAGTTTTTAATCTTAGTAAACTTATTCCTACTATCATTTCTATCACTTTCTAATATCCAATATCTATATTCACCTGTCACATAATTCTTAAATCCTATTATTCCATCTGTCCTAATACCACACTTCATATAATATTCTAATCTTATTTCATCAAACTTTAAATATTTATATTCACATTTAACCATATTCATTATATACATAAATCCCCAATTTCTATTCACGTTATGTTGTAAATAATATGGTTTTTTATCTATAAAATGATAACTACATTCATTTATATCTAATCTATATGATAATATTTTCCCTCTTTTTCTTAATTGTCTTAATCTCTCCCTGCATTTAATAATACCATGTTTAATATCAGAGAAGAATAAATAATATATTTGTTCTGTACTCAACACTTCAAAATCTTCAATTGTTGAAACTATTAATCTATCTCGGTAATAACCTTTTTGTCGTGTGTTCATATATTTGATATTGCCATAATCTATTATAAATATCATCTCCTTTAACATTCATCTTATCTGTGATTTTATCATACATTTTTAATCTTCTAATAGAATCCTCTTGTTCTAATAACATTGCTTGAACTTCTATCTGTTTACTTTCCCATTGTGCCATAAATCTACCTTTTATTCTAGGCAAATAAAATGCACTTGTATTTTCCAATATAGTTTTACTAGTACCTAAATTAACAGTTTTAAAACTTATAGCACCAGGAAAATTACTTTTTATCTCCATTGGTATTAACTCTTTTGATGGTCTTTGCATAGCAACAACTAAATGTATGCCAGCTTTCCTTGCCATTTGAGCAAGTTGATCAGTCATACCTTGTAATCTTTGTCTTAATTTCTTTGTGTCTTTATCATCATATTTTCTAGGAGAAGTGAAAGCAAATTCATCTATCATTAATACAAGATATGGCAATTTATCATTAGGATACTTATTATTATATTTCTGTATTTTAACTACTCCTGCTTTAAGTGTCATTAATTGTATTCTTCTATTACATTCATTTATAAGATATTCTAATATATTTTCTGCATCATCTAATGTACTACCAAATATACAATAATTTTTTACATGATAAAAATCTGCCATTGCTAAATCAATTACAAATAATATAACATTTGGATTTTGCAATAATGCATCTACCCAACCAGTTAATAAAATTGATTTTCCACTATGAGTTACACCTGCAATTAAACAATGAGGTATATCTTCAAGATTCCAAACAACTAAACCAGATTGATCATAACCAAGTGGTACAACTACATTCTTATCCATATGTTCAATATAATTAAATTCATATTGTATTTTCTCAGGTATAATTCCTTTAATAACTTCAATCATTAATAATCCTTTTCTTGGTTCAATATTAATCTGTGCAGTTAAAGCATCTGCAAAATATTTACTCTTATCAATAATATCTTCATAATTTAATCCATACGATAATTTCCAAAATGTTTGATAATGATTATCTCCTTTTTTATTAGTATTTATATGGAGAGGATATTCACCTTTAGTATTATATAATTTACATTCAAACATTATATTCTCTATTTCTGCTTCTATTTCTCTACTCTTCCTCATTCTAATTTCTTTCTTAATCATTTGTCTAATATTTTCTTTAGTAGGAGGTTTTAATGGTTCATAAGATAAATTCCTCATATAATTATCACTTACTTCTTTAATTTTCTTTTTAATATTCTTAATAATTTTATCTTTATCTAATTTCAATATTATCACTTCCCTTTATAATTTACATCTTTCTTAATAAAATTTAAAAATTTTTTAGTGCCTTTAGTTATTTGCTTACCAACACTATTATCAATATATTTAATTATCGCATCTACAATTTTGTATAAACATTCTTTATCTGTCTCAGACATTTCTTTACTTCCTATATCTCTATTATAATTTATCTCTAATCCACTACCATCTTTAAAGCTAATATTAATTTTACCAGGAGTTTTATCATCTATAATTTTTTCATTTTGATTAATTCTCTCATTTTTCTTGTTTTCATCATAAGTTTTATTTTCATTGTAAATTTTCTCATTTCCTTCATCTACTCTAACAATAATAGGTATCTTATTATCATCAATAATATAATTTCCATAAAATATTTCATTATTATAATTAATTATTTCTGCATAATTCTTGCTACCACTAAACATCATACTTAAACTACTATTAATACCACTAACTAATAATAGTATTGTCATTACACCAGATATAATAATCTTACTATTCATAATAACTGTTGGCATAATATTACCTCCATTTTTATTTATTATTATCCAAAGGAAATTCAGTTAGTGTTTGCCAAAATGATTTCTCTTTACTCTTTAATTCTTTAACAATAGTATCTTTTACATTATCCTTAACATTATCTATTTTATTATATTTCTCTACATACTCTTGTAATTCTTTATTTTTAACTTCTGCATATTTTAAAACAGGTGAAAATGTACCTAAAAAAATATTAATTATACTAAATATCATCATAATCCATGCCATAATTGCTAAATTTCTATTATTTACTGCTCTACATATAATAATTACAATAAATCCTACTAAAATTATAAACATAATATTTACTAACCACATTTAATATCACCTCTTAATCAATATAAATTAATGCTGTAACATTTTTCAATACTTTAATGGCTTGAAATGTCATCATAACTATTGCTATCATTATTGTGCCTAATTTAATATATCCTGCCAATCTATTATTATTAAACATTGATGCTAAATTCTCTAATATCCATCCTACTACTGCAAGTAACATTAATTTTATTAGAAATGAACCTTCACCATGAAGAGAAAAGAAATCTTTTGCAATATCTCCTAAAGGTGAAGCATAGCAAGGTAGGGGGTATAGTAAACAAATTAATAATATAATATATTTATACATATTATAACCTCCTCAATTTGATTATTTTAATTTTTGATTATCCCATTTAATAGATTTATATTTATTAATTTCTGTTTTCTTATTAATATTCCTAACTTCAACTTTATCCGTATTGGATGCATTACTATTAGTAAATGGATCTTCAGTAGTATCTTTACTAGTTAATAAATTATTCCTCAATGCACATCTAATAAATTCAGACATATTATTATTTTCATATTTACTTAGTAATAAAATTAATTCATTGTCACTTTTTCTGTTTAATCTAAAACTAATCATCATTTTAATCACTCCTTTTTATTTGTTTTTAATTATATTTGACTGTATGACATATTATACATGGAAATATTTAGTGTATGACAGGTGTATGACAAATAATAAAATATTATAAATTATTTTTATAATCCTATTGACAACAATAATATTATTATGGTAGAATAATTCTACAAATAAATTACAAAAGGAGTATATAATATGAAAAATAAAATTGAACAATACAAAAATTATCTAATTAATCAAGCAAAATCAAATAATACAATATCATCATATGTGTCAGACTTAAATCACTTCTTTACTTTACATGATGATATTAGTAGGGATTCTATTATTAAATATAAGGAAGAGATTAATAATTTATCATCTTCCTCTATTAATAGAAAATTATCTGCAATTAAATCATTTAATGAATTTTTATTAATGTTAGGGTTAATTGATAGTATAAAAGTTATTAAAAGGGATTTTATTAAGATACAAGGTAAAGGCAATCCAACAAATATAACAGAATCACAAGTGTCTGAATTTTTAGATAAAGTTAGTAATAAATATAATTTGCATAGAGATAGAAATATTGCTATTGTTTTTCTTATTGCTCATACAGGAATTAGGAGAGAAGAAATTACAAATTTGAAATTAAGAAATTTAGATATAGAAAAAGGAGAATTGAAATTAATTGGTAAAGGTGATAAGGAAAGAACTGTATTGTTAAATGATGTTGCAATAAAAGTTATTAAAGATTATTTGGAGGTTAGAGAGAAACATAAATTTGCTAGTAGTCAATATATATTTTTATCTGAAAGAAGTGAGAAATTAGATAAAAGTACAATTAATTATATATTTAATAGTTATGGTGATGATTGTAAGGTTGGAATTCACCAATTAAGACATCATATGGCTACGAGTGCAATAGAACAAGGAGTTTTTACATTACCAGAATTACAGAATCAACTCGGTCATAGCAAACTAAATACCGTAGGCATTTATGCACAAGCAAGAAAAGAAAATATTAAGAAGAAAATTAATAATTTGAGGATTGGATTGTAGTGTGAAATATATTATATAGGTTGTTGATTTATTAGTATATTATTTATTAATATTTATTTTATTGTTCTATTGACTTCTGTATGAATATTTAGTATAATGTGGACAGGATAAATATATTTTGTTGAAAGGAGGTAATTATAGTGTAGAAATAAATATAGTTATTTATCAATAAACTAATTAAATAATGATAAAATAAAAGGAGGATTATATTTTTGATAGGAGTATATAAAATTACTAATATAATAAATGGTAAGGTGTATATAGGTGAATCTATGAATATTGAAGAAAGATGGAATGAACATGAGAAAGAATTAAAATGTGGCAATCATCATAGTTATAAATTACAAAAAGATTATAATACATATGGTAAAGATAATTTTAAATTTGAAGTATTGGAGGAAATAGACAAAGATTTAAAACCAATAATACAAAAATGCTTATTATACATATTAGAAGATAAATATATAAAACAATATAATAGTATTGATGATGGTTATAATGTTGAAAATACTTTGGAATTAGTATTAAAAGGTGAAAAACAAATTTTTAATACTCTTGATCCTAATAAGAATTTTGTTAGTATATTAGAAAGTGTAATAAAAAATATTAAAAAAAATAAAGGTATTTATATTCCAACTAGAAATTCATTAAAAGAAAATGTAAAACCTAAATTAGATATATCTCAATTAAGTAATGAAAATTATATAAATTTATTGTATAATGAAGAAAATAAAAATATTGTTAAAAATATATGTAATAATTATATATTTAATGAAGAATTTATAAGATTGTCTAATGTACTAAAAGATATTGGATTTAATACAACAGATACATTTTTACTTTTAAGACATATGGGCATATTAAATAATAAAAATAAATGTTTAATAAATGATAGTAGAATGTTTAAATTTGAAAAGAAAATTTTAAATAATAATAAAAATAAATTTCCAATAACAAATTTTATTACTTCTATATCAAAAGAAGGTTTTGAATTTTTATTAAATAAAATATTAGAACATGCTAAAATTAATAATATAAATATATTTACTTGGAAATTTATACAAGAAAATTTAATTATGGACTAATATTTACGCTTTATGATTATATCTCTTCTTTTCTTTGCATAATTTTCTAACGCCCTGCTGTCGTTCCTTACGTCACTCCGCACGCCGAAAGAAAATTTTTGTCGCCAAAGAAAAGAAGCAAAAGAAAGCGACAATGGTATTTTTGTATTTTTTATAAATTTTATAGAATATTAATATAAATAAGTGTTGACATTTATTTTATTATTGTGTATAATAAGGACAAGGTAAAATTCAATAATAAATAATAAATAATAAAAAAGGGGTGAACAAGGTGTATTTAATTTCTGTATTAATTGGATTTTATTTTTTAGTATTTAAAAGATAATATTATTTATTGATTAAATAGTTAACAAAGTATTAATATAATTGTGTTTGTAGTGTGTTGTAAAAAAGAGAAAGTTTCTATATAATATACTTCCTTATATAGAAAAAAACTCTTTCATAAAAAGTGTAATAAAATCAATAATAATAAGGAGTAGATGGTTATTTGGCAAAGTTAAAAGTTGGAGAAATAGATATTAAGAAATTAGTAAATATATTTGGCACAGATAAACAAAAAGAAGGTTATAAAAAAGATAAAAAATTAAATAATAGAATAAAGGAAGGTATAATAAAAAAGGCAAGTAAATTTTGTGAGATAGAAGATTCTGGTCAAGGAATATTTAAAATACATAAAGTTTTTAATTTAGATATGGATAATGATGAATTAATATTTCCATTATTAAAAGGTTTATCTCAATATATAACTCCATTAATACTAACTAAATTATTAAATGAACAAGATGATAATTATAAAATAACATTATCTTTTATAAGTTGGGCACAAAAATTTCAAATGATTAATGGTAATTATAATTTAATGAGATACCATCAAGAGAAAAGTAGTAAATATTTAAAAATAGATGAAAATACAATGTTTGACTATTTTAATAAAATGGACGACTGTATTCGGTATTATTTGGAAAAAATTTTAAAGATCCTGAGTAATAAGAGTGGATTAGATTTAATAGAATTTGATTCAGTTACCAAGGTTAGAAAAATTATTCGCGATCAAAGTATTAAAGGTATTAAAATAAAATTTAAATGTAATTTCATAGATGAAGAAATTTCAGATGAAGATAGAAAATTTGTAATTGATTGTGAAAATAAAGCAAAAGAAGAAGCAGGTATAATTAATAATAAAGAAAAATTTTATGGCATTAAGGCAAAATTATATAAAGATAAATTAAGTGAATTGCTTATTGAAAAAGATATTTTATTTACATATCAAGCGTATAATATTTTTTGTAAAAATAAAAAAGAAGTTGAAAATGTATTATCTAAATTTGAATCTATATTAGATTATAGAAGTGAAAATTTTATTGAAGAATTTAATAATATTTTTATGGATTATATTGAAAATAAAGCAATTAAAGTAAGTAAAAGAGAACAGGATAAATTAAATAAATTATTAGCAGATTGTGAAAATCCAAGTGAAATAAAGTATAATAAACAATTTAGATTAGTTGAAGCATATGTAAAAGATTTTAAGATGTTATCAGAATTAACTGTACCTGCAAATGCTAAAGATTTAAGTAATGAAATAAAAATTACTTTAGCAGAAAAATATCATGTTGATTTTGAAGAATAGTAAAAATACAATATAATTAAAAAGGAGATTAATAATTTGAAGAAAGCATTAAGTAAATATGGAAAATTAGTAGATATTATAGAATCTACTAAAGAAGAAACATACATATGTCCAGTATGTAAAGAAGAATTAATAAGAAACTTTGGTATTAGTAGACAATATTTTTCTCATCCTAATGGGAGTGAAGATTGTGAATTAAAATTTAATTTAATGTTAAAGAATAATGAAAAAATATTATCATCTAATGAAATAGATATTCTAAATAGAGAATATTATAATAAAACATTTGATGATGTACATATTGAATTATCAGATTACATGTCTGAGGAAGGTTATTATTTAACTCAGGAACAGAAAGATATTATATTTGCAAAAGAGGATAGGATAAAGATTGCAGCTTTAAGTGGTTCGTCGAAAAGTACGACTCTTTATTATTACGCTAAAACACGCCCCTTTAAAAAAATTCTCTACGTAGTATATAATAAAAGTATGCGTGAGGAAGCCGATAGATTATATTCTAAACTAAATAATGTTACTGTGAAAACTCAACATGGATTTGCCTATGGCATAGTAGGAAAATTTTACAAAAATAAATTAACATTCAATTATGGAGTTGTAGATATTATTAAGGATTTAAAACTTGATTGGAATAAAGATATGGAATTAGCAGTTAAAATAGATGCAATGATGAAAAAATATATGTTATCTGATAAAATTGAATTTGAAGAGATTGAATTATTTAAAGATGAAGATGGCAATACAACAAAACAAAGAGATTTGATTATACATAAATGTAAAAAATTATGGGAATTAAAAAAGGATTATAAAAATTCAGTCAAGGTGGAACATGATTTTTATTTAAAACTCTTCCATCTTAGCAAAATGGATTTATCTAACAAATTTGACATAATTATGGTAGATGAATGTCAAGATTTGTCGAAATTATTACTTGATATACTTAAATCATCTAATGTTAAAGGTATAGTAATTTGTGGTGATGTTTACCAAAGTTTATACAAGTGGAGAGATTCAACTAATATACTACCTTTATTTGAAGGTAAAGAATACAAATTAACCACTTCTTTTAGAGTAAGTCAGAATATTGCTAATATTGCTAATCTTATAATTAAAGATATTTATAAAATTGATATTAATATGAAGGGATTTAATGACAAACAAAAAATTGTGGATAATATTGATAAATCTAAACCTTATGTTTGTTTATGTAGAACTAATGCATTTATATTAGGTGAAGCAATTGAAGTTATTAGTGCTAATAAAAATGCTAAACTCTATTTTGAATCTGGTTTTTCTAGTTATAATTTTTCAGTTTTGAAAGATGCCTACTGGTTCTATAAAGGTCACAAAGTTAATAATCCTTTATTTAATAAATTTGAAGATTATAATAAGATGATAAAATATGCTGATCGTGTAGGAGATATAGAGATTATTGCTATTAATAGAATGATTGAAAAGTATGGTAGTTTAATTCCTGATATTATAGATAGAATAAAAAATAATACAACTAATGATACAAATAAAGCAAATGTTTTATTTAGTACCATACATAAATCTAAAGGAAAATCAATAACACTACCAATTTATATTTCTGATGATATATTTGATCTTCCTACTGTTTTTAGAAAGGAATATATAAATAAAGGTGATGACATTGATTTTAAAATAGAAGATTTTTACGAAGAGGCAAATATTATATATGTTGGAATTACAAGGTCAAATTTTAGAATTTGTTTTAGCGAGAAACTTAAAGAATATTTAATTATGAGATATAAATTTTTTAAGAACAATAAAATATAATAATAAGAAGGAGGAATTATATGAGAAAAGTTTTCTTAGATGATTTACCTAAGAAATATGGTAAAGGTATGTATATTAATAAATTATGTTATGATTGGAAGAATAGTGTAGGGTACAAATTAAAATTTATTTATGATAATATTGAAGACGAATTAGAAATTGTTAATTATTATAAAATAAAATATCAAAATTATTTAGATATTAAATATAATGATAGAACAGTAAGTATAACTACTAATGTTTTTATTAATTGTGGATTGGGTAATTTATTAAATAAACATATTCAAGATTATAAATATAATATTGGCGATATTATAGAAAACAAATTTAGTAAAATAGAAATAATAGAACAAATTAGAATTCCTCGTAAAATAGATATGCAAAAAGGTTATAAATATAAGTGTTTAAAATGCGGAAACGAAGATCAAATAAGTGAAAGTAAATTAGATGGTAAACGAGGTTGTAATGTTTGTTGTTTTCCCTCAAAGAAAGTTTTAAAAGGTTATAACGATCTTTGGACTACTCATCCACATATTGCAAAATTATTAAAGGATAAAGAATTAGGATATAAAATAAGTCAAGGAAAGCATAATTATGAATTATTTGTTTGTCCTAATTGTAGATATGAAAAATTATATCTTCCTTATAACATAATTAGATTTGGCTTTAGTTGTCCAAAATGCGGAGATGGAATTTCTTTTGCTAATAAAGTAGGATTTAATTTATTAGAGCAATTAGGAATTGACTTTATACCTGAACATAATTTTTATAATTATAGATTAGATTTTTATTTTGAATTAAATAATAAAAAGTATAATTTTGAAATGGATGGCGGTATAGGTCACGGGAATAAAAATACACTAATTAATAAAACAGCAGAAGAATCTAAAGAAGATGATAAACAAAGAGATATATTTATAAATCAGCATAATATAGAAGTAATAAGAATTGATTGTTTAAAAAGTGAATTAGAATATATAAAAACCAATATATTAAATAGTCAATTAAATAATTTGTTTGATTTATCCATAATAGACTGGAATAAATGTGAAGAATTTACTAATAAGAGTTTAGTAAAAATCGCATGTGATTATTGGAATAATGGTATCAAAAGTACAAAAGGAATAGCAAAATTAATGAAATTATGTCATGCTACTATTGTTTCATATTTAAACAAAGGTGTTAAATCAGGATTCTGTGATTATAATAAAGGTAAAAGAAAAGTTATTCAATTATTACTTGAAAATAAATTTATAAAAGAATGGGAAAGTATTACAAAGGCAGAAAAAGAGTTAAATATAAGAGGTATATCATTATGTTGTAGTGGCAAAGCTAAAACAGCAGGTAAATTCAAATGGATGTATAAAGAAGATTACGAAGAAATGTTATTAGAATTAGAACAAATACGATAAAATATAAATATAAATTTTTTACATATACATATTTTTTGTTAATTCATATAATAAATAAACCAAAATATAAAAAGGAGGACTCCCCTATTGCTACAACTAAATAAAATCTATAATCAAGACTGTAAAGAAGGTATGAAGTTACTACCAGATAATTCTATATCATCAATTGTCACCGACCCACCTTACGGATTATCTAAAGAGCCAAATATAGTAGAGGTTTTAACTAACTGGTTAAACAATGAAGAATACATACATAATTCAAAAGGATTTATGAATGTCGCATGGGATTCATTTGTTCCCAATCCTTCTATATGGAAAGAAGCATATAGAGTATTAAAACCAGGAGGATACTTATTATGCTTTGCTGGAACACGTACATATGATTTAATGTGTATAAGTTTAAGATTAGCAGTATTTGAAATTAGAGATCAAATTGACTGGATCTATTCGACTGGTTTTCCCAAATCAATGAATATCTCAAAAGAAATGGAAAAAAGAAGATGTAAAGTTAATATAGGTGAATGGATTTTAAAAAGAATGGAATTATTAAATTTAGATAAAAAAGATGTTGCAAAACATTGTAATGTAACACCTAGACAAATAGATCATTGGATTGGTATTAATACTCCTTGTCCTCAAAATCCCAATGAAAAAAGATATTTATTGTTAGAAGAAATATTGCAGGACAAACCATATTTTAGAGAACAATTTATTAGCAAAAAAGGTAAAAAGATTGGTGAAATTGTGCATCAAAGAAGTGGTGGAAATGATTTTGCTAAAATTGTTGGTTCACAATCAAATTCAAAAACAGAAGAATTATTTGATTTAGCAACAGAAGAAGCAAAGCAATGGTCTGGATACGGTACATCCCTTAAACCAGCACACGAACCAATTATAGTAGCAAGAAAACCTCTAAGTGAAAAAACTATAGTAGATAATGTTCTAAAATGGAACACTGGTGGAATTAATATTGATGATTGTAGGGTTGAATATCAATCAGAAGAAGATTTAAAAATTGTTAAAGCAAAATGTAACTTTACTGAGAATTCTAAATCAATAGGATTTGGTACATCAGATACTTTATATGGTACAGGTAGTACACCATTAAACCAAGCAAGAGAATGTGTTAATAATGAAGGTAGATTCCCTGCAAATATAATTATGGACGAAGAAGCAGGGAAAATATTAGATTTGCAAAGTGGTATTACTAAAAGTGGAAAAGTAAAAGAAAATAAAGATGCTTATAAAGGAGAATCTAATACGGGATTTTTAAGAGGTAAATCAACATTACAAAATCAACATGGTGATACAGGTGGAGCAAGTAGATATTTTTTAAATATATTATATTGTGAGGATGATTATATATGTGGGAATATTATAGAAAATCTGAAGGTCGTTGGTACATTAAATGGCGTAATCCAGGAGATAGAAAAATTTATTCAAAACGTAGAGCAAGATATATATGGGAACAAAACTATGGAGAAATTCCTGTTGGATTTGAAGTGCATCATATTAATAGTGACAAATCTGACGATAGAATTGAAAATTTGGAATTATTATCAAAATATAAACATAATAAATTACATGGAGATGCAAGAAAAGATCATAAAATTATTGATGGAATTGAATATAGAAAATGTCAACACTGTGGAGAATATAAAAATATTAATGAATTTTATAAAAGAAATGAATGTTATCAAGGATATTGTAAAAATTGTTCAAGAGAAAAATTACGAGAATGGAGATATATCAACAAAGAATCTAATAATAAATATCACAGAGAATATCAAAGAGAAAAAAGGAAATTATATTAATTTTATGTATTGTGCTAAAGCAAGTAAAAAGGAACGTGGTGAAGGAAATAATCATCCATGCGTCAAACCATTATCATTAATTAAATATTTAGTCACATTAGTTACTCCACCTAATGGTATATGCTTAGACCCATTTGAAGGTTCAGGTACAACATTTCTTGCTTGTCGAGAATCGGGTTTTGATCATATAGGATTTGAAATGAATAAGGATTATTGTGATATTGCAGAGAAAAGATTGAATAATAAAAATACATAATAATTTAAAAATATTTAACATAATATAAAAATAATTATTGACTTCTACCCTACTCTCATGCTATAATACAATTAATCAATAAACAAATACATAAACAAAAATCTTAAAAGTAATACAAATCTTATAAGAAAGGAGGTGAAAAATCCCCATATGGGTAAATATGAATATAAAGTTGAGTTTGAAACTAATAATTCAAATCTAAATAATTCAAATGAAATAATTCCTATTATTCTTAATAAAATAACAGATATAATAAGATCAGAATTATTACAATATGTAAATAATCCTATGGTTACTTTTACAATATTAGAAAATGATGAAGAATAAAAGTTTAATTTAATTTAAACTTATATAAAATCTATAAGAAAGGAGGTCTACCCTATCCAGAAATACTTAGGAATTTACAACATCTTTACAGAAAATTACTATAATACAAATGAAACAATAATAGACAAAATGACAAATGAAAAGAATCAATATCTTCAAGGAAATTCAGGTACATATATATACAGATACTCTAAAGACACACTGGCAATATATTTTCCTAGTAATCAAACCATCAATAAATTAGATGAACAAAATATTGAATATACTATCTTAGCACAAGGCGATACAGAATCTATTTTATTAGTAAATGAAAAATACATAGATAAATTGGATTTAGCACTTAAATTTAAAGTAAAAGGACGTTTAGAACAATTAAAAGAATTTAAACGTCAACAAAAATTAGAGAAAAAGTTAGAAAAGGAAAGTAAGAAAATAGTATAATAAATTAGTATTATTATTTTTTAATTTTTGTTAGAAATTTTCATATTGATCTAAATTCAATTAATTTTAAAACTGCGATAAACCCTTATAAATCAGTAGTTTGTGGTAATATGCTATAAAGTCAATAATATTAATGTTTTGTAGCACTTTTAGGAATAATTGTGATTTAAAATTGAATTTCAGAGGTCATATTCAAGAGTTGTGTAAATTTTTATATAGTTATGGGCATAGATTTTTAAAGAGCAAATTTGAGTGATAATTTTGCGTTTTAATTAAATTTTATATGAGAAATTTAATTACAAGAAATAGAAATTATATAGTAATGCAAAGTAGACCAACAAGATTATATTGGAATTTATTTAGGTTAGTGAATAATATAAATAGTATTAGATAGTTAATTGAACAATAAAATATAATATATTAATAAAATAAATTAATAAATAATAAAAAGGAAGGTAAATATATATGAATAAAATAAATAATAATAAATTAAATAAAACTTTTACATATTCAGGAAAACTTACATATTCAGATCGTGGTGACTACATCCTCTCTTCCCCTACCCAAACAACAAATATATCTACAATTCTAAAGAAAATAGATTGTTGGTATAGCAATCATATAGATATTAAGATTTTAAAAGGTTGTAAGATACTATATGATGAGCAGGATGGAAGATTGCTTAAAAAATTAGATAAGTATGGTTTAGATAGTTATCATGTAAATGGATTAGATTTAGAAGAAGTGCTTTTTAATTCGGTAGGATTAGATATTGATATAGAAATCAGTAGTAGTGCATTAGAGGAAATTGCAGGGTTAGGGGTAGATATTATAGATGGGACAAAATAATATAAATGAAAGGAGTATGGATAACAAGAATAATATTATATATTGTTCTAATTGTTTGAGGGAATTGGATAGTAAGGATAAAGACGTTGTGAAAGATGTAGATAATAATATTTTCTGTGATAAATGGTGCAAAGGGGAATTTTTAAGAGAGAATTATAAGTTGATTCTAGAAATTATAGGATATTAAGTAGTATTTACATATAAATTTAAATTAATAAATATAAATAAAGGAGATTATATTATGAGTGATAACAGAGAGTTAATTTGGGTAACTAAAGGTCAAGCAGAAATGTTTAAAGAATTAAATTCAGAAGTCAGTCAGAATAATTTTGTTGATAAGTTAATTAAGGAAAGAAAATTAGATATTCAAAATAGTATTGAAAATTTAGATGATGATTTATTAAGATTGAAATCATTTGGTTTAACTTATAAAACTGAACTTAAAAAAGTTTATGATGAGAAGATTTATGAATTGAAAAATAAGATTACACAATTAAAACCTGAATTAGAGAAAGCTACAAGTCAGGTTAAAGAAGTTAGTAATGCTTTAAGTGGTATATCGACATATTCTATTGAGAGATTGATTGATGTTGTGTATAAAGTTAATAATATGAGTGAGAAAGATAAAAAGTTAATGATGGATTTGATTAGTTTAACGACAGATAAAACACTATAAAAATATAATATAAATAATAAAGGAGAAATGATATTATGAAAATTAGTAAAAATTTCATTGTATCTGAATATGATTTAGATGAAATTGAAGCAATTATGGAAGAAAAATTACATAAATTTGTAGTAGAAACTTTTGGTGAAGAAAATTATAAAAATATAAAAGTTAAAGCAGAATACATAGAATACATGGATGATAATATGAGATGTTTTAAAGATGAATTTAGATGTGAATTATGGTTAGAAGTTATTTTCTCGCAATATAATTATTTAATTAAAGGTCATGGAGTTAGAAATGAGAGTATTAGTATGATGTTGGAATATAATGGTAGCAAACCATTTTATATTGACGGCAAGTTTGAGAGTAGAAATGTTTTTGAATGGATACAAGGTGGAATTATACAGAAGTGTGAAAGTATATATGGGATAGATAAGGAAGATATTTATGAGAAGTTTAATGATTATATGATGGATTGTTAGTTAATTAGGTAAGTTATTACTGATAATTAGGGATTAGTATAAGAATATTTAATTCTTATACTAATCAAAATAAAATAATATTTATAAAAGGAGAATGATAATTATGAAAGTAAAAGAATTATTTGAAACACTTAAAGGTAAAGAAGATTATGATATTAATATTAATTATAATCTTTATGATGATTTTGAATTAGAAACTAATGATGAACTAAAAGAAGTAAATATTATATTAATTGATGAAGATGAAAATTATGAAGATGACGATAATGAATACGAAGAAGATCAAATAGAAGATTATTTATATAATTTTAACGAAGATGATTTAATCGAATTAGTAAATAAATTAGATATTGAACATGACACTTCTGATAATTTATCAAAAAATGATTTAATATCTAAAATAATTAATTCTGAAGATGAAGATATTATAAAAGATACTTGTGAAGATTTATTTAATTATAGTTATGATGATTTTATAATTGACAATAATTGGAGACATAGCAATTATGAATCAAAAGATATTAATGATTGGGATGTAGATGATCATTTAGCTGCTTGGTATGACCATATGATGGAAAAATAAATAATAATGTAATTATTAAAGGAGGATTAATTTATTGTCAAATTACCCACCACAAAGATACATATATAAAATTAATTCTACTAGATTAAGAAAATCAAAATGGAATTTAAATATTAGTATTGATGAAGCATCTGATAAAAATGAATTAGTTTCTTTGGCAGAAAGTGCATTAATTAGATTTATAGATATTATAAATAAAGTTAACACTAAATCTATATATGAAAAAGTTAATAATGTTTATAGGGATATAAGCAAGATAAAAAAACTACCTACTTCTATTGATAATCGTAGAAAAATTAAATCATTATATAATAAAATATATGATTTATTATTGATAAAGGATTATGTTTGTATAGTAATAGATAACAATAAAGATTTTGATAGAATGAATAGTAAGAAAGGATTTTATATTAACGGTGTTAAATTTAAACATCTACTAGGCACTCCTGGAGGAGTAAAAAAATATACAATAACTTATGTTAGTGAAAATGTTTATGAAGATTTAGAAAATAAAATAGATAATGGTAGAAATATGAATAATAATTTTATACCTGCAAAACTAGAATCATATAAATCTTTAGTTACTTCTTCTAGTATTCCTGTATCAGATCCAAAAGGAATACTAGTTGTAAATGACTGTATAACAAATTTTAAAGCAAATGTAATTAAAATAGATGATACTATATCAGAGTATCCTGATATTGTATATGAAAAAGATTATCCTATTGAATTAAATGATAGTGATGGGTATGGTATTATCTCACCTGAATTAAGTAGAAGATGGATAAAAGAAATTAATAATGATAAAAGTATTGATGAAGAAGATAAAGAATATTTTATACCTAGTGGATATTGTCTGCGTAATTCTTTCTGTAAAGGCATGATTTTTTCGTTTAATTTCCAAGATTTTGCAAAAAATATAGCAAATAAAAAATATATAGTTAAGGATGTTTGGAATGAAGATAGAGACATTAGAAATATAGAATTAATTTTAACAACCTCAATGCTTAAACTTTGGGATTCTTATGATTCACTTGAACATTATCTATCTTGTTGTAAAAATAATGGATATTCATTTAGTATTACAAAACATACACCTAAAGTATTGGAAAATGAACGACATACAAATTACCAATTTTTGCAATCTTTATACTTAAATACTGAAGGTATTGAACAGTTAATTAAACCAACGACAGAAGAAATACATGATATTATTAGTAAGGATTATAGAAAAAGTATATTATTTCTTAAAGGTATACATTTAGATAAAATTAATTTTAATAATGAAGAAAATGATTTTATTAAAGCGTTAATGATTGATAAAAGAATGATAGATGATTCTTTTGTCAAAAATAAAATACATAATACGATTAAAAAAAGAATTAAAGATGCTAAGATAGGTGTATTAAAGACAAAGGCAAATTACTCTATTGTTTCAGGTGATATTTTTAGTTTATGTCAAAATATATTTGGAATGGAAGTAACAGGTTTGTTAAAAGAAGGAGAATTTTATTCTAAATATTGGAATGATTTAGATGTAGATAAAGTTGCTTGTTTTCGTGCTCCTATGACTTGTCACAATAATATTAGAATATTAAATTTGAAGAATACAGAAGATATGCGAAAATGGTATAAATATATGAATACAATTACAATTTTTAATTCATGGGATACTACTGCTCATGCTTTAAATGGTTTAGATAAGGATTGATTACAGTCCCTTATGTTAGTAATAACATATGAAAAATCCGGTGAACTTGCAGAGCAAGGTGTCACATTGACTTAATTGTTTGTAGTAGGAAATGACTACTTAACAATGTGGCTAACAGGGGAAGTCTAAGTGTGTGTTTATAATCAAGGAGGAATAAAATATAGAAGTTTGGAAAAATATTAATATAAATGGTCTGGATTATGAGGTTAGTAATTATGGTAATATTATAGGAGTTAGTTCTGGAAAATTATTAAAAACTAGATTAAATAAAGATGGATATGTTTGTGTAACTGTTGGGAAAAATGATTGTAGAATAACTGAAAGATTACATAGATTGGTTGCAAAATTATTTATTAATAATATTAATAATTATCCAGAAGTTAATCATAAAGATTTTGATAGAACTAATAATCATGTCGATAATTTAGAGTGGGAAACACATGAATATAATATTAAATATACAGTTTTACATAATAGACATATTGCAAGAGATGGAAGAATGAAAGGTGAAAATAATCCAAATTATAACAATAATAGTTTAAAATTAAAATACATGAATAATCCAGAATTAGCAAAACTAAATAATTCTAGACCAAAAGAGCAAAATGGCAGAGCAAGAAAAATACAATTATATGATATTAATAATAATTATATAGATACTTTTGAATATATAGGTGCTTGTGCAGAATATTTAAGGGATAATAATTTTACAAAAGCAAAAGTTGATTCTATAAGAGGTAATATAATACTAAGTATTAATAATAATAAATCATATTTAAAACATTATTATAAATTTGTTAGTTAAATTAATATAAATAAACACACATATGATAATCCTGTGCGAAATCTTAATAATTATTAAGATAATCGTTAAACGACTATCCTGAAATAGTGGTGAAATTCCACAATAGGAGTAGGACTGTAGCGATACAGTGGGTGAAATTCCCTTAAATCGAAGTGCCGGACTCCTTAATTTTTTAAGGATGATGATATAGTCTAGTCCCTTTTGAAATACTGCGAAAGCAGGGGTACAATCGAGTGATTGTGTATTTACAACTAATAATTCTACGATACTTAATTCCATTAAAGAAACAGATGCAATATTTTGTGTGCAAAAAACAGCAGATAAAATAATTCCTAAGAAAAAAGATTTTATAAAATCAAATAAAGATGGATTTGGAGATGATATAGGTGTAACAACAAATCATATCACTTCAATGTTTGATGTATTAGTAAAATTTAAAGAAGATAGTAAAGAATATAAAGAAGTATTAAATAGAATTATGTGTGGGCAAAATTATCAACAAAATGCGATAGATAAAATTAAAGGTATAGTTAGTAAAAAAATACCTAAAGAATGGTATGATTATCGTTCTGCTATTAGTGATTTTGATAAGAGTATTGTAGCAAATAAAAAACCTTATTTTTTTAATTATATATATCCATATAGGAAGAAAGTATATGATAGATATATAAACCAAACTAAAAATACTTGTCTTATGAGATTCGGTATAACCATAGATGAGTTAATAAGTTTAGAAAATAAAACAGAGGAACAAATTGAATATCTTAAATGGTATTATATTAAAATGCCTGTATCTATAAGTAAATCTGTGATGAATCGTATTTGTTGGAGAATTGAAAAAGAGTTTGATAATTATAATATAATTAATAATAATGATTTTGATTATTCAATACTAATGACAAATAGTAAATATTCTAAAGGTAGATACAATGCTATTAATAAATTATATCAAGATTATACTGAAAAAACACAACAATATTCTCAAAATATAAAAAGTAAAAGAATTGATAATGAAGAAAATAAAATACATAGACAAATTTTAAAAGATACTTTTAAGAAAAAAGCATATGAATTATGTAGTAATGCTGAAGAATTATGTAATATTGTAATTAGTATTTGCTACAAGAATAATAATTCTAAACAATTTGCATGGGATATTTGTGGAGATATAATTATTAACAATTTATTAAAAAATAATAATTATATTGTATCATACCCTATTTTAAATAAATTTGGTGATATTGAGTTTGGTGGTAATAAATTTTCGATGTTTACGGAGGATATTAATGAAAATAATATTGAATGAAAAAGTATTATTAAATAAATCATTAAATGATGGATATGTTGATGATAAACCAAGTATCACAATAAAATTATTAGCAAAACATTTTTTTAAGATTGGTCAAGATAAGGAACAAGTTATTGATTCTATTGATAATTTTATGAGCAATAATTATAAGAAATATAATTTTATGAATTGGAAAAATACCATTGAGAATATTGTAAAACAAGTTAGTAATTTATCTGATTATGAATTTTTTTATATTATAAATATATTAGTATATGAAGATGAACTAGAAATTATAAATAGTATTAATAATTTAAGATTAGAAAAATTAGCTTTTGTCTTACTTGTTTATTCTAAAATATATAATCAAATGAATAAAAATAAAGCTAATTGGGTTAATTCAAGTTTAAAAGATATTTTTAGTGATACAAAAATGGCAATAAGTAAAAAAGATCAAGGTTTAATGATTAATAAATTAAAAGATATGGAATTAATAGAGGTGTCAAGAAAAGTTGAATGTACTAATATGAAAGTTTTATTTGCAAAAGATGAAGGTAAAGTTGCTATTGAAATTATTGATTTTATAGATTTTATATATGAATATTTAGATTGGAAAGGTTATAGAATTGATGTTTGTGAAGGAAATAATTGTTGTAGATTAATTATAATGAGAAATAATAAAAATAAATATTGTAGTGATTGTGCTAAAATAAATAAATTAGAACAAAATAAGTTGTGGAAAAGAGAATATGATAAAAGTAGGAAAATAGAAAATAGTAATAAACCATTATAAATAAAGAGTTTTATAACTATATATAAGAAAAATCTTATATGGAAACTATAAGTAATCACGGTGGATGTCTTCGGACTACACTTTAGAGAGTTAGGATGCGTCCTGCTCTCTTTTTAATTTCCTCATTCGTTTTCTATTTTCGTTTCCTATTAAAAAATTTGAAATACAATAAACTAAATAAAATAAACTACAAAAGGAGAATCAACGTAACATTGAAACAAATCAGTCAACAAGAAAAAGAATGGTTAATCTCTAAAAAAATTTTAAAAATGGAAGGTGGGAAGTATCCTGATTTGTCTGGTACTTCAAAAAAGAAGAAAAGTAAAAGGAAAAAGATTTTAGTACCTGATTGGATGGCAGATAGAGTTTTTAAGGATATGTATAAGAAAGATGTTATAGAATAGTAAGCAACAAAAATTTTCCGAGAGGAATTGATATCTTATGAAAGAATTAAAAAAGATTTTTGTAGATACAAATGTACTCTTAAGTCCAAAATTTAATTTTGATAATTATTCTCGTATATATATAAGTATTGTCTCAATTGAAGAATTAGACAAACTTAAAAGAGATGAACGAATATCATATCAAGCAAGACAAGCAATTAAAAATATTAATTCTGCTGATAATGTAGATATTATAATGAATGGTGTTAATATTTGTGGTGTAATGTTTTCTAATCAAAGTAATGATAATATGATACTGTCTATGGCATATACTACTTATGAAAATAATGATAAAGATATGATTTTTATTTCAGATGATTACAATTTAATTGTTAAAGCACAAGCATTAGGATTACCATGTAAAATGTTTGAGTTTGAAGATGGTAAGAGTAATGATAAATATAATGGCATTAGAAAACTAACTTTGACAGAGCAAGAATATGTTAATTTACTTGAAAATCCTAATTTATATAATTTTCAACCTAATGAATATATAATAATTCATAATACAACATCTAATGATGAATATTTATTTACATGGAATAAGTATTTTGAAGAAGTAAAAATTAAACCAATAATAAATAAATATGTAAATAAAATTGTACCATTAGATATTTATCAAAAAGCATTTATACATATGCTTCAAAATGATAATATAAAAATTAAAATAACTGATTCAAAATATGGCGTAGGTAAAAGTTTTTTGATGATACATTGGGCATTGCAAATGTTAGACAAAGAAAAAGTTGATAAGTTATATTTTGTAAAAAGTGATTCACCACCTAAAGGAAGAAGAGAATTTCCTGCAATCCCAGGAGATGTAGTAGAAAAGACATCTCCTCTACTTGGTGTTTTATGTGATACCACCTCGGAAGATAATATAATGGATATATTACTTAGAAATAATAGATTAGAAATTTTACCTATTCAATTTGCTAAAGGTAGATCACTTCGTAACTCTATATTGTATATAAATGAGGCACAAGATTTTACACCTTCTGAAATGGAAAGATTACTTTCTAGAATTGGTGAAGGAACATTTGTATTATTAGATGGTTCTACTATGCAGATTGATAATAGATACTGTTTAAATAGAAATGGATTAACTGTTACAAGCAATAATTTCAAAGATAAATATATTGCAGGGCAAGTTAATATGATAGAAGATCATAGAAGTGAAATTAGTAAAATGGTAAGTGAAATGGATTGGAAGGATTAAAAAGAATAATGGTCGATATTCTATACCTCTTCTACACTATTTTAAATTGAATTGAGGAATTGTATGGAACATTTAAGAAAAGATAACGAATCAGATTATGATTATATAATTAGACTTATTGAAGGTAAATCAAATGGAATTTATGATATTGATTATGTTGAATTATTTAAATTAGCATTTGGGGTAACATTGAATTCTGATGAATGTAGGAAAAGGTATTATGGTTTAAAAATGCTTCTTCCTTATCTTGATAAAGAAAAGATAATTAATATTAGTGATGATAAGATATTGAATGAGTATGAGCAAAAATTACAAGAATTACAAAAAGAAAAAATAAAAGTTCAAACAGAAAAAGCAGTATTATCACAATTATTAAGAGAGGATGCAAGATTTGAATTATTTACTGAAAGAGCAATTCAAGCAATAAAAGAAATTCAACCTCTTCCATCCCCTATTAAAATTATTAATAATAAAAATAAAACAGAAGGATTGTTGTGTATTTCTGATGCACATTTTGGAAAAGAAATTTTAATTAAAGGACTTAAAGGTGAGATTATTAATGAATATAATGAAGATATATTTAAACAAAGAATGTATAAACTACTTGATAAAACTATAGAAATTTGTAAAAAAGAAAATTTAACAGAAATACATATAATGAATCTTGGTGATGAATTAGATGGATTAATTCATCTAGGACAACTTATAAATTTAAAATATGGTGTTATTGAATCAGCAATTAAATATTCTTATTTCATAGCAACATGGTTAAATTTATTAAGTGAAAATGTTAAAATAAAATTTTATTCTACATGTGGAAACCATACAGACTTGAGATTGTTAGGTACTAAAAAAGGGGAATTGCCACATGAAAATATTAGCAAAGTAATTTTTGTTTTAACAAAAGAAATATTAAAAGATAATCCTAATATTGAATGTATGGAAAATGAAACGGAAATGATATATACACAAATTGCAGGATTTAATGTTTTAGGTACTCATGGTGAAGAAAAAGATGTTCAACAATCAATTAGAGATTATTCATATATGTATAATGAAGATATTTCTTACCTTGTAACTGGTCATAAACATCATGCAAATAGTATAAATTTAGGTGTTTCTAAAGGTACTATTGGTGTTGGTTCAATCTGTGGATTAGATGATTTTAGTTTAAAAATTAAAAAGATTTCTGAAGCAAGTTCTACATTTGTTGTTTTTGAAGAATGTGTTGGTAAAACAATTGAATATAATATTAGTTTGAATTAAAATAAAATGCCGAAAGGTAATATATACATGGAATATTTAATACCAAATGATAGAATAATGGATGAAATGCGTATTAACTCTGCTATGAGAGACAGACGTATTCTATTTTCTGAGGAAATAGAACGAGATTCTATTTTTAAGGTAATGTATTGGCTAGATAGACTTAAATTACTTGACAAGAAAAATAATACTAAAGAACCAATAGAAATAGTTTTAGACACATATGGTGGTGATGCGTACTCAACAATTGCTTTATGCTCCAAAATAAAAAGTATGATTAATGAAGGATATAATATTATCATAACAGTTCATACTACAGCTTTTTCTGGTGGATTTTGGTTGCTTATATGTGGTTCAGAACGTAGAGCATTACCTGATTCTAGAATTATGGTTCATAGTATTATATCAGGTTCATTTGGTAAACATCAAGAAATGATTGATGATATGGAAGAAACTAATACTATGTGGAAAAAGTTAAAAGAGATAGTTATTAATAATACTAATATAACTGAAGAAAGATTAGAAGAAATTAAGAAATTAAAATATGATTGGTACTTTTGGGGAAGCGAAGCATGTCAAGACAATCTAAAAGTAGTTGATTATTTAATTTAAGGAGAAAACATATGAACGATAAAACAAAAACAATATCTCAAACACAAATACAAGAACAAGAATTAAATACCACTCCCCTACTCTCTTCTACATCAGAAGTGATTCTATTCTTTGAACCATTAGAGATATCAACTGATAATCTAGCAGAAGATACTAATATTCAATTAGATTTAGATGAATTTAAAAGAGGATTAAAAGATTCTTCATATTATTCTGGTTTTTACACAGGTTTAATTAATTCAGGTATTTCAATGGATGATTCTATTACGTTAATTCTGAATAAAATGAATGTCGATCATAGTGTACAAATAACTAATATAAATGCTAATGCTACTATTGAGAGTTCTAAAAATGCGACAATATTAAAGGAAAAAGATATGTTGTAATAATTAAATTATATTTATTACAATTATAAAATAATAATATAAATTTAAAGGAGAATATTAAAACATGCAACTAACAACCAAACATTACTATGATGATGAAACTTTTGAACACGTAAAAAGTAAGTTTTATATTGATGGTGAAGAAGTTGATTTTGAATCTTATCAAGATTTTGTTGGTGGTTTAAGTGAATATAATAAAGAAGAAGTAAAAAAAATAAATGATAGTCCTTATACATACGATGACGATGAAGTTTGTGATTGTTGTGAAGATTGCGAAGGATGTAAAGAAGATGAATTTGATTACGGAGAATTGTTAGAATTATTTGCTAAGAGAATTCAAGAGACAAATGGAAATAAAATTTCTATTAAATCTATTTTAGACGAATTTGCGGATAATTTTATTGAAGATTATGATGAGGAATCAGTTGATAAATGTGATGATTGTGAAAATAAAGATATATGCTTAGATATTAGTATTATTGAAGAATTTTATGATCGAATTGAAAACTTAGATTGTGATTGTAGTTCATGTATAAAAAATGTTTTATATGAATTGTTTATGTTGGGTAAGGAAATTGGATGGAACGATTGTGAAAAGGAATTTGTTAATGATACAAATAAAAATGAAAAAGAATCTAAAACTAATATTACATGTAATTTAACTGTTAATAATACAAAAGATGATATGAATAAAGTTGCTGAACAAATACTTAACATGATTAATAATTCTACTAGATGGGGTTAGATAGTCGGAAGGACAATTAAATAATCATAGATAAAACCCATTAATTATTATCTTAATGGGTTTTAATGTGTGTTTATTATTTAGTATAGAAGTGAGATTTGGTTGTAATATTTTTTAGGTTAGTATTAGATTATAAATATAATAATTTTAAATATGTTTATTTTAAGAAGTTAAGTAATTGGGAATTAGCTATTCCCTCTCTACACATCCTAATTTCTATTTTATTTTTATATGCGTGGAGAAATGGAGGATAAATTTAAAAATATTTGTGTAACGGTAATTTAATAATTGATAAAGATAATTTTAATAAATATTATAATTTTAAATTTGATAATTTATTAGATAATGAATACAAGTATATTACTTTAAAAGGAGATGATGCCAGATGCCAAGATTAACTAAAACTATTAAGAATATTAAAGAAGTTAAAACTGTATCTGGAGAAGGTTATTGTAGAATTTGTATGAAAATGCATCCTATATCTTATTTTTATGAATGTACAAATCCAAATATAGATAAAAATGGTTATCTTTCAATTTGTCGAGATCATTGTAATGAGATTTTCGATAATTATTTCTCAATACATAATAATATAGATATTGCTTTAAAATTAACATGTAGAGATTTAGATGTAAGGTATAGCGAAGAAGCGTTAAAACAAGCACAATCGCATGTAGAAAATTTAATGTCTAAAGGTAAAAAAGCAAGTAAATTATTTGGATATTATAAAAGTAAACTTGGGTCCACAAGTAAGAATAATGAAAAATTAGAATCATTTAGATTTAAAGATAGTGAATTTGAAAATATTATTAATGATCAAGTTGAAGAAGAAATTGATGATGATTTAGTTTTATTTTGGGGAAGAGGATTTTCATTAGATGATTATATATTTTTAGAATTAGAATTGTCAAATTGGAAACAAACACATAAATGTGATAATCAAGCTGAAATAACATTACTGAAAGAAATTTGTGTAAAAATATTAATAATAAGAAATAAACGTGCAGATAAAGAAGGCGTATCACAAGATGTAAAAGAATTACAAGAACTTTTTAAAACAGCATCAGTTGATCCTGCAAAAGCTAATCAAGCAAGTGCTGGAAAATCACATGAAGCATTTGGTTTATGGGTAAAAGATATTGAACAATTTAGACCAGCAGAATGGTATGAACAACAAGATAAATATAAAGATATAGATGGATTTAAACCATATCTGAAAAATTATATTTCTCGTCCCATTGAAAATTTTCTTACAGGTGTTAGAAATTTCTTTGTTGATGATAATATTGATGCTGATTTAGATAGTGTTGATGTTGGGAAAATTGATGGTGATTTTAATGGGTCGTAGTTATAATAATTATCAAAATAATCATAGTAAGTATTCTGGACATAGTAATCAATTTAAAGCACCTAAGTCAATGATAAAAGATAAAGATAGAAATGAACAATGGCAAGAAAATTTAATTGATTGGACTACTTTTTATCGACGTAATATTCATAGATTTATTCAACATTATTTTGGAGTACAATTATATTGGTATCAAATAATTTGGATATATTTTATGAGTATATGTGAAAGTTTTGTTACAATTGCAAGTAGAGCAGCAGCAAAGTCATGGTTAATTGCTTTATTGGCTTATGCTAGAGGTGTACTTTATCCAAATAGTGAAATTGTAATTGTAGCAGCCTCAATGAAACAGGCAGGTATTATATTTGGTAAAATGTCAAGATTAAAAGATGACTATCCAAATATTTCTAGAGAAGTAAAAGATTTTTCAGATACTCAAAATAATTGTAGTTGTACTTTACAAAATGGAACAACTATTAAGGTTGTAGCTTGTCAGGAAAGTGGGAGAGGAGAAAGATCTACTTTCACAATTGGTGAAGAATTTCGTATAATGGACAAAACAAAATTTGATGCGATAGTAAAACCATTTTCATATGCTAGACAAACACCATATTTAATGAAACCAGAATATGCAAATGAAAAAATTTTAATTGAAGAACCAAGACAAGTTCTTATATCTTCTGCTTATCATAAAGGATTATGGTGGTATAAAGAAACTTTAGACACTATAAAAATGATGTTAGAAGGAAAAGATGCAGGTTTTATTGCTTTTGATTATTTAATTGCTATTAAACATAATATTAAAACTAAAAAAGCAATAGCAAGAGACAGATCGACTATGGATGCAATAACTTTTTTAGAAGAATATGAAAATATCCCATTTGGAGAGAACAGTAATTCTTATTTTAAATTAGATATGTTTCAAAAAAATAGAAAATTAAAGAAGTCGTTTTATCCTTTAAGACATGATATATTAAATAAAAAGAAAAATCCAAATGAAATAAAAAGAGTAGATGGAGAAATTAGAATTGTTTCAGTAGATATTGCTGCAAGAAAAGGTCAGAAAAATGACAATACAATTATTACTTGTATAAGAGCATTACCTACATTAAAAGGATATCACCGTGAATATGTTTATATGGAATCAAAACAAGGTGAGCATACCGAAAAACAAGCATTACGAATAAAACAAATTTATCATGATTTTGAAGCAGATTATATTGTACTTGATTTACATAACGTAGGTATTACAATTTTCGAGAGACTTGCAACAGTAACAAAAGATGATGAACGTGGAATTGAATATGATGCTTTTACAGTATATGAACATAAATCTCTCGATAAATCATTGATTGATGAATTAAAAGAAAAAACTTTAGCAGCAAAAGCAAAACCTGTTATATATCCTGTTTTAGCTAATGCTAGATTAAATAGTGATATTGCAGTAGATTTTAAAGATAAACTACAAAGAAATATGTGTAATTTCCTTATTGATGAAAATGATGGTGAAGAATATCTAAATAAAACAAATAAAGATTTTTCTCGCAATCAAGATATTAATTTAACTGTATGGTATATTCATCCATATAGACAATTTTCAGAAATGGTTAATGAGACTATTAATTTAGAATATACCATACTTAATGGAAATATTAAATTAGAAACAATTGGTACAGCAAGGAAAGATAGGTATACAAGTTGCAGTTATGGAGGGTATTTTATTTCTTTATTAGAACAAGATTTATTAAAAGAAAAAGAAGAAGATGATCTTGAAAATTTCTTTATTGCTCCAACATCAAAACCTTGGGAAAAATTTTCAAATTACTAATTAATCACTTAAAAAAGTAGGCAGGTGAAATATTTGGCAAGAAAAAAGCAAAAATCACTTTCTGTTACAACAAATAGTAATAATAATATAAATAGTAATATAAACAGTGATATATCAAATACAGATATGTCACCAGATAAATTTTTAGAAACATATTCTAATACATTATATAGTTTGTTAAGAAAGATAAATAATAATCAAGGATACTATCCACATTATAGTAACTCTTTGATGAAAGATATAAATATATCTCCATATAAACCTACTTCTCAAGAGATTGAGAAATGGTTATTACAACCTCATAGATATGAACAACAATTAAGTAATTTGTCACAGTATCTTGAGGGGGTATCTTTACAATTTGAACGTGTAGTTTATCATTTTGCATCTAATCTTGATTTTTATTATTACATTTATCCTATCACTCCCGTTCCCGATCCTAAAAAAGATAAAAAAGCGTTTGCTACATATAAAAACTCTAAAAAGAAAGCATTAGATTTTTTAACGAAACTTAGAATTCAAGAACAATTTTTTAATATAACTTTAGGTGTCATACGTGAGGGTGGAAAATTTTACTATTTAAGAGAAGCGGATAATTATATTGATTATCAAGAAATGCCTTCTGGAGATAATAGATGTATTATAAATGGAAGAACAAGTTTAGGATACACATATGCCTTTGACATGACGTTTTTCCTTCGTACACCACAATCACTTAATGATTATGCTTCTGAATTTACTGATTGGTTTGAAGATTTTTATGAGGATATTAAGACTAATCAAAATTATTTTATACAAATGCCACCTAAAAAATCGGTAGTGTTTCTTTTTGATGACACCAAGGCTGCTAGATTGAATCCTTTAAGGGGTTTGTTTAGAGATGTGTTAGGAATAGATGAATATCGTCAACTCTTGAAGACCAAAACGATGTTAGACACATTTAAATTAATATATTTACAAGCACCACTGGATAAAGATGGAAAACCTTCCATAGATTTCAATACTACTGCCAAATGGGTGGCGGCTTGTCAAGCTGGCTTAAATTTCGGAACTACAGTATTTTCCTCTCCAATGAGTGCCACAGAAATCAAGACCTCTGACAATCAAAGTATAGCAGCAATTTCAAGTATAGTGGGAAATAGTATGTGGCAAAATTCTGGTATATCACCGTTAACATATGGTTCAGCAGATGGTAAATCTGGTTCTGCTGTTAAAAATAGTAATACTACTGATATGCAATTTATAAATCATATGTACAGACAATATACTAAAAATATAAATTATCAATTAGCACAAAGAACGGGTTCTTATAAATTTGGGATTAAGATGTTCGGGGACTCATTTAGTCGTGAAGAAGTTTCGAATAGGTATAAGAACGCTGCAACCCTTGGCGTGTGTCGTAAAGAATATCTCGCTTCTTTGGGAAAATTACCAGAAGAATATGAAATGCAGATGGATGATGAGACACTATATAGTTGGGACACGCAACAATTCATTCCTTTTAGTACGTCTTATACTCAAAGCGGAAGCAATCCTAGTAATTTAGGTGGTAGGGAGAAAAAACCTGATGACCAGCTAAATGACGGAGGAGCCACTACTAGGGACTACGACTCAAACGATGGAAAAGTTATAAGCTAATTAAATTAAATATAAATATTATTGACAAAGTTATAAAATAATAGTATAATAATATTGGGATAGATAAGGAAGTCATGAGCCTTATTGATAAGAGAATATCCGAGTTCTTTTCCCTTATTTAAAATTCTCGGAAAATAAAAATAATTGCTGTCGGAGGTAATAATTAATGTTGCTAACAAAAGAAGTAGAAATTGGCTTAAGTGGAAGACATATTAAATGGTATAAAAATAAAGGATATATAATACCAAGGGAAAAAGATAATCAAGGAAGGTTGTCAGTTCCACAGAATACAAAAATATTAGTTAAAGTAGAGGATTTATTAGATAGTTATAAGGTGCAAGTTGATATTGGATGTGATGAGTGTGGAGAATATTTAAAAACAATAGCATTGAATGATTATCGAAAATATATTAAAGACGATGAACAACATTATTGTATAAATTGTTTTAATTCATTATATATTAATGGAATTAAAGCACAAGAAGTTAAGCAAATAATTAATAATAACTTAGGAGATACTTGGAAATTACTTAATGTTAAAATAATAAATACTCAAATTAATGTAGATTTAATTAATTCGGATGGATATATGTATAGTAAAATTAAAATTTCCAGCATAAAAAAAGGTTATATACCACAAGGGTTTTATAAATCTAATATATACATATATCAAAATATTAATAATTGGTGTAAAATAAATAATTATAATATTAGATTGAGTGATGAGTACATTGGCTATGATGTAAAACTTAAATGGGAATGTTTAGACTGTAATCATATATTTGAAAGAAGTATGAATGCTATTACACGTGGGCAAGTGGGATGTTCTATTTGTGGAGATAATATTTCATACCCCAATAAGTTTGGACGTAATTTATTAAACCAATTAAATAATACATACAAATTAAAATATATAAAATTCGAATATTCACCGGATTGGATTAAACCTAAGAGATATGATAGTTATTTTGAATTTAATAATAAAAAATATATAATTGAAATGGATAGAGCATTGGGACATGGTAATAAAAAAACATTAGATGGAACCACCCCTGAAGAATCTCAAGCTATAGATGATTATAAAGATAAAAAAGCAAAAGAACATAATATTAAGATGATTAGAATTGATTGTGTAAAATCAGATATGAAATATATTAGAGATAATATTTTAGTTAGTGGATTAGCACAGATATTTGATTTATCTAATATTGATTGGTTAAAATGTCATGAGTTTGCTTGTAACAATTTAGTAAAAGAAACATCTAAATTATGGAATGCTGGAATTAAAAATTCATCAGAAATTAGTGTTATTCTGAACTTAGGAAAGAGAACAGTTATAAGATATCTTAATGAATGTAGTAAATTGGGGTGGTGTGATTATGATGCCAATGAAATACAAAAAGCAAGTGGGGTAAGATTAGGAAAATCAGGGGCGAAACCAGTTGTTCAATTGTCGTTAAGTGGTGAATATGTTCAAGAATATAGTAGCATGGTTGAAGCTGAAAAACAAACAGGAATTATTATTATGAGTATTTCATCTTGTTGCAGAGGTAAATTAAAATCTGCTGGTGGATATCAATGGATGTTTCTTTCAGATTATAATAAAAGCGAAATAAAACAATATAAAAAATCTCCATATGTTAAAAAAGTTGTTCAACTATCACTAAATAAAGAATATATTTCGGAGTTTGATAGTATTATTGAAGCAGAAAGACAATTAAAAATAAATCATTCAAATATTTCTTCTTGTTGTCTTGGTAAATATAATCATGCAGGTGGTTTTAAATGGATGTACAAATCAGATTATGAAAAATTAGTTGGATAGAATAAAAATACAATAATATAAAAGTAAGTTAAAGACTATATGTTTATAGTCTTTTTTATTTGTAATAAATAACAACAAAAAGTGAGTTGATAATATATGTACATAAAAAATGCAGAACAAATATTTTCTAAAGATGAACTTTATTATTGTTATGATATTAAAATTAAAAATTTCTTATGTAATGTAAAAAATATTCAATATATAAAAAAAAGTAAAGGAGAAGGTAAATTTTATTGGATATTTTTGATGAGTGATGAATTAGAAATTTATTTAAAGGAATGGAATAGTTAGAAAAAATAATTTTAAAGAAGTTAAAACTAAATTAACTTCTTTTTTTATTGATAATTTTAATTTCGATTTAACCAATTTAAAGGAGGTGAGTTAATTTGTGAGTGAAATAGTAAAATTTAATTGTGATAAATTTACTATAATAAGAGATGATCCTAGATTTTTGGTTTGTAAATTTTTCTTTGGACTTATCGGTTCTAACTATAATGGTAGTGTAATCGAAAAGGAAGATTATGAAAATAATAAAAATTTTATAGGATACACGCCGATTTGTGGTAAATTTAAAAATGGAGATTTTAAAGAACATGAAATTGATGAATATCCGTTAGGTAGTATATTAAGTTTAGAAGATTGTGAATATGGGTATGAAATATATGAAAATCTTGAGTATGCCACAGCATTAGGCGTGATCCAAAAAGAATACCTCACAAAGGAATCCGAGAATATTCTCAAAAGTGGCACAAAAAAAATAAGTATAGAAATTGAAGTTCTTAAAAAAGAAAAACTATCTAGTGGTAAGTTTAGGTTTAAGGAGTGGATTTATCAGTGTATAACTATTCTAGGAGATAAACTAGAAATAGCAACTGGTATGAAAAACGCACATCTTGAAGTTTTAAATAAACCAAGAGAAGCATATGCAAGTTTTTGTAAAAGTACAATAGAAACTTTTGCAAAACAAGACACAGACAATAAATTTCAGTTAGGTGATTCCGTAATACCAACAGAATTACACATGCCAGAACACGAAGGTAAAACAGGAATAATTTCAGAAGTAAAAAATGGCTATTATTATGCAATTAAATTTATTGGCGATGAAGAACAGCATGAGTGGTATGCAGAAGATGAATTAAAAATTTTTAAGAATGAAGAATTTTCAGTTGGAATTGAATTAGGTAAATCTAATTCAATTGAAATAAAAAATGATAAAGATAATTCTGTTGTTGGTGATTGGGAAGATCCTGGAGCGAAGATGTTAAATAGTCTACTTAAAGCAAGCAATCATGCTTCGCTTATAAAAGAAGCATATTTAATTATTGATGAAAATGTAGATAATGATTTATCTGTTAATAATGTCCATTATCCACATCATATTATAAATGATGGTAATTTAGTGGTACATTATAGGGGAATTCAATCTGCATTAAGCAGAGCAAGAGCACAAGGTATAACTGGTAGTCCTATATCACATTTAAAAAAACATTATAAACAATTGGGTCTTAATATGGATAACTTTGAAAAATTTAATTTAACTAAAGAAGATTATAGTTATCTATTTGAAGATATAAATAATTTTAAAGAAAGTGAGGTAGATAAGGTGGTATTTAATAAGGAAGAGTTTGCAAAAAATTTTAATGCAGTAGCAAATGAAATGTGGGGTAATATAGTCAATGCTAGTGAAATAAAAGCAGAAGATTTAAAGGCATTTGCAAAAGAAATTCTTACTGAAGAATTTAATAGTTTTGCTAAAATAAAAGTAGATGAAAAAAATGTGGAATTTATTCAAGAAAAAGAAACTTTACAATCTACTTTTGAATCTGAAAAAGAAACTATTAAAGCAGAATTTATTACTAAATCAGAAGAATTTACTACACAATTAGCGGAATTCACCACTCAATTAGAAGAAAAACAAAATTCTATTGTTTCTTTAGGTCAAGAACTAGATGGTTTAAAAGAACAATATTCTGCCAAAGAAACAGAAATTGAAACTTTTAAATCTGAAGTTGAGACTTATAAAACAGAGAATGAGATTCTTAAAACTGATATTGTTAATTTTGCTAAAGAAAAGAAAGAAACTCAAGCAGAAATTATTCTTTCTAAATTCGCAAAGAAAATTAATGAAGATGAAAGAAAAGATTTATTTGGTAAACTTGAAAAATTTAATACTGTTGAAGAATTTGAGAAAGAAGTTAAAGCTTTTGTTTGTGATAAATATGAAGCTGAAACTAAAGGAAAGAAAGATTTTGCAAGTTATTCTCGTATGGGAATTGTTGTAACAAATGAAACTAAGCCTGAAGGTGAACATTGGACTGATTATGTAAAAGATTATCAAGAAAAAAATTAAATTAATATTTAAAGGAGGAATTTTTAGTGAGCAATATATGTGAATTTATGAATGAGGCAATTTTTGATGCTGATGTATTAAGTGTACAACATGCTTCAACAGCACTCGATGATGGTTATGTAGGTGAATTAACTGGTTTAGTATCTGGAGAAAGAGATTTATATGCAATTGCTACTGCTACTGCTGTAACTACTAATGAAGTAGTAATGGTTGTTGGTGCAGAAGTCCATATTGATGCATTTGGGTTTAGAACTCCGGTACATAATAAGGCAACTTTTACTTATATCGCAGGGATGCCAGTCCGTGCTTATAGAATGAGAGTTGGTATGAGATTTAAAATTAATACTTCTGCTATTAGTGGCACTCCTGTTGTTGGACAGTATGTAATTCCTGCTAATGGAACTTTTACACTTGCTTCTGCTGCTACTTTAGCTGGCGGAACAAGATTGGCATTTGTAGTTGAAGAAACTGGTTCTACTTGTAATATTTTTACTGGAAAGACTGCTATTCCAGCTACAATTATTCGCGTAATTAAAGACTAAATAAAAATATAAAAAGGAAAGGATGAAAAATAATAATGAATATACTTACTAAGTTTTCTAAGAAACAAATTGCTACGGTTGATTTAGGTGTAGAATTATACAAACATTATCTTTATGAAAGAGAAAATAATTTAGGACAATATAGTAGATTTGCTACTTTTGCTAATACTACTGATAATAGTGGTCATGTAATTTCTTTTAAAGATAAAAATAATATTTTTAGTAATATGCTTGCTGATGAGGCTTATGAGATTTCTGGTTTGGATAAAGAACGTTTTGGAATTAGAGATGCTTTTGCTTTTCAAACTTTTGAAAGAGCATATTTTTCTGTAGTAGAAGCAGTTATTAATAAAATTAACGCAAAAACAGAAATTGAATCAGCTTTAAATTTTGCAGAGGTAAAATCTATTGCGGATGGAGATAGTTTAACTTTCCACATTCCGTCAAACCATTTATTGTCTGTATCTACTGTTGCTAATGGTGTGAGAAGTGTACATTTCCAAAACCTCTGGGAAGAAGATATTACTTTAAATCCTAAAAGAAAGAAAATTGGCGTAAAGATTGATACATATCGTCTTGCAACAGGAATGTATGATTGGGGTTGGTTGTTGAATCAGGTAGTTAAATCTTTTAGAACTAAGTTGCAACAAGAAGTAATTAATATTATTTATGGTGCATATTCCACTCTTGCAACTAATTTTAAAGAAACTACTTATGCTCAAGATTCATATATTCGTTTAGCAGAAAGAGTTGCTGCTGCTAATGGTGGTATAACTGCAACTTCTGTAGGTACAAAAACTGCTCTAAATAAGATTTTACCTACTAATGACTATATGAAAATGCCTATAGGCAGAGAATATGTAGACGTTGGTTATATTCAAGCTCCATTCGGAATTCCTACTTTGAAATTAGAGCAATCCATTAACCCAAACAGTGCTTATGATTTTGCTTTAGATAATAATTATGTGATACTTATGTCTATTGCTACTGATAAATTGGTAAAAATTGGTACTGAGGGACGTTCTACTATAAGGGCATCAAAAGAATACGAAACTAGTGACGGCACGAATTCTTATACTATTACAGATAGTTGGGATCTCAAGATTATTTCGATGGCATATTTTGGGATAGTAAAAGTGAGCTAGTAATTTATAATTTTATTTTAGAATAATAATATAATTCTTTATAGGTATTGAAAATTTAATAAATATAATAAAAGAGATATATTTATATATCTCTTTTATTTATTATTTAAGAAAATAATATATATAATTAACTAATCATTAATAAATCAATATATCGGAGGCATTAAAAACAATTTATGGCAAAATCAAAAAGTGAAAATAAATTAGATTCTAATTTAGATAATATAATTAATGAAGAAACTAATCAAATTAATTCTAATTCAATTGATATTTCAGAAGAATTAAAGAAAGAATTAGAATTAACAAATCAAAAAAATAAAGATCTTGAAGATAAAATTAATAATATTACTATTATGATGGAAAAACTATTAGAATCACAAAATAAAATAAATGAAAATAAATCTGATATAGAAACAATAAAATCTGAAACAAATAAAGGATTTAAATCTTATGTGACGATAGATCCTACAAAGAGAGTATTGTTAATGCAAATGGAACATGCAGGAGGTAGTTTTTTTACTCATAACAATAAACTTATTAGATTTAATAACTATGGACATATAAATCCTGTGCGTTTTGAAGATGTTGAAAGTTTAGTATCTAGATATCGCGATCATTTTGAAAATCTTGAAATTAGAATATTAAACGATGATGATGTAATTGATACTTTATATCTTAGAGAAAATTATAAAAAATATGATATTTCAAAAGAAGAAATTGATAATATTATAGAATTAGATACAAATAAATTAATAGAAAAAATAAAGTCATTGTCAAAACCACTGCAAGAATCAGTGTTAGCATTAATCATTTCAAATGTAGCTAAAAACAATCCAAAATATTTAGATAAAAATAAATGGGAAGTTTTAAATAATGTTTTTAATATTAATATTCAAGAATTTTCAAATAAATATGTGATTAATTAAGAAAGGAGAAATATATTTGGCTACCTCCTTTGAATTACCATTTGAACAATTTCTGTTGATTATAGATGATCCTAAATTTATCAATAATTATACAGAAGATAATTTAGCAATTGAATTGTCTAAGTATATATATAGGTCAATAGGTATATGTAGAAATTATTTAATTCCAAGAGTTGATATAAATAATTATACAAAAACAAGTTCTGATGGAATAACAATAGGTAATTTTACTGATGATTTAAATGATCAAGAAATTACTTATATTGCAAGAGGAATGACTGTGCCATATCTTGAATTTCAGTTACAAAAGCAAAAACATTTAAATCAGTTAGTATATGGTAGGGATTATCAAGTACATAGTCAAGCAAATCATATGAAAGAGGTTAGAGAAACTATAAAAAATGTTAGAGAAGAATTAATTCAAGATATGGTTATGAATTCATATCAACAAGATAGTGATGAATTAAAGGGTTCTAGTGGTGCAAATTCGTTGTGATAATGTTTATGATTTAATTAATTATAAACATGATTATTATGATTATTGTAGTTTTGACATTATATAATAGTTAAGAAGGAGTGGATAGTTTTGAGTTTTTCTGATATTGTAAATAGTTATAAGTCAAGATTATCTATTGATGGATTAACTATTAGGGATGAATATATTAATTCTATTACAGATAGTTTTACTGATAGTTTTGATTACAATGTAAGTTATAAAGAAGTTTCTTATAAAAAAAGGAATGAATTAAATTATACTACTGGTGTAAAGATACATGTATTTCAGGCTAAGAAAGATACTGAGAAAATTGCGCTTGATGATGTGAAACGAGTAGTTTTTAAGGATTTAGATTTTGTGTGTGAATCTGGTGATTTATTACAATTTGATAGTAATACGTGGTTAGTAACGTCAACAAATAATATAGATCATATAAAAAGTTGTGTAGTGCAACAATGTAATAATAATTTAAAGTTTGTTAAAAATCATATTTCATATACAATTCCATGTGTAATTTCAACAGTTGGAAACAGTATGGGGCTAGGTATTGATGAAATGAAATATGTTTCCGATATTGATGATTTTATTATAGTAAGAGTTGTTAACAATGTGGATTCTCAATTAATTTCAATTAATGATATATTTAAACTTGGGAACAAATGGAATTGGAGAGTAGAAAATATATCTGATGTAATTGATAATGGTATATTAGTACTTAAACTCAAGTGGGTTGCTGAGAGTGCTGAAAGTGCTAACTATGTATTGACAATCACCAATGGAAATTCGCTACAAATTGGCAGAACGCAACCATTAACTATTAATGCAGAATTAAAAGATAATGATATAGTTGTGTCTAGTCCACAACTTACATATTCCAGTTCAAATACAAGTGTGGCTACAATCAACAGCACTACTGGAGTTGTAACAATTTTAACTGCTGATAGTGTTATATTTACTGTCGCTTTAACTTCTGATAATAGTATAAAGGATACTATAAATGTTGAAATAATAGAAAGTACACAAACAAATTATACTTATGAACTTGTGGCAAATATGCTTCCGAGCAATGAGGTTAAGTACAATCAGACTAAGGTATTTACAGCATCTCGTTACAAAAATGGAGTTTTAGAAACAAGAGTTAACTTTACATTTGAGGTCATTCCAGATACGACACCAACAAATAAATATGAATTTCTAACACTCACAGGGAATACAACATCTTTGAAAGCACTTGGATATAGCTATTTCGTGGATTTAAAAGCTACTGATGTGGAATTTCCAACGAATAGTGTGCAGGTTAATGTTAAGTTGAGGTCAGTATTGTAAGGAGAATGTATGAAAATATTTAATATTGAACAGGCAGACGTTTTTATTAAACATGGTGCAATTCCTATAAGTTGTGGTTTAGGAAATAAATGCAAAACTTATATTGAGTTTGAAGAAAATCAAATATTTAAAGAATTATTAAAAAAGTGGTTAAATAGAGAAATTTAATTACTTATTTTTATATTTCAAAGATTAAAGGAGGATTAATATTTATGGGATTGATAAATGAAACAGTGTTAGTTAAGATGAATGGGGTAAATACAAAACATTATGAAAATTTAGGATATATAATTCCGAAGAAAAAACATTCTCAACGAAAAAATATTTTAGTATATGATACTACAAACCCCATATTGGTAAAAATTGAAGATTTATTAGATAATAGTCATGCTTTAGTAAATATTGAATGTGATGATTGTGGGAGAAAAATAGAAAATGTTATATGGCAAGCATATAAAAGATATGTTGGAGAAAATGGTGTATATTATTGTCAAAAATGTGCCAATAAATTATTTAGAAGACCAACATATAAAAAAACTAAATTAAAAAACAGCAAATCTTTTGAGCAATGGTGTATTGAAAATAATAAACAGGATATTCTTTTACGTTGGGATTATGAATTAAATGATTGCAAGCACAGTGAAATTACATATGGGGTGGATAAAAAATATTATTTTAAATGCCCAATGGGAATACATAAAAGCGAATTAAAACAAATTAATTGTTTAACAAGTGGACAAGAAGGAAGTATGGATTGTAAACTATGTAATTCCTTTGCTCAATGGGGAATTGATAATTTAGGCGTTGATTTCTTCGAGAAGTATTGGGATTGTGAGAAAAATACAATTAATCCTTGGGATATAAGTAAATGTAATAATACAAGAAAAGTTTGGATAAGATGTCAAGAAAAAAAATATCATAATAATTATGATATAAGTTGTTATCGATTTATTATGGGTGACAGATGTTCTTATTGTAGTAAACGTGGAGGCAAGGTACATTCATTAGATAGCTTAGGTACATTATTTCCAAAATCTTTAGAATTATGGTCTGATAAAAATAAAAAATCGCCATATGAGTATGCACCTAAAAGTGATAAAGAAGTATATTGGAAATGTCCTAATGGAAAACATGATGATTATATTAGAGATATTTGTAATTCTAATAAATGTGATTTTAGATGCCCAGAGTGTGCATATTCCAAAGGTGAAGAAAGAATTAGTAATTATTTTATAAATAAAAATATAAACTATATTCCACAAAAAGAATTTGATGGTTTAGTTGGATTAAACAATGGTTTATTATCTTATGATTTTTATTTACCAGAATATGGTCTTATAGAATATCAAGGCGAACAACATGAGAGATATATAAAAGGTTTCCATAAGTCAAAAAAGGATTTTGAAAAACAATTAGAGCATGATAGAAGAAAAAGACAATATTGTGTTGATAACAATATAAAATTATTAGAAATTTGGTATTATGACTTTGACAACATCGAATCTATTCTTCAAAGAGAATTAAATTTACAATAAAAGGAGGCGATTAATATTGCCAATAGATTTGAAGACCTTAGCATCAACAAAATAAAATTAATGGAAGCAATTTATAACAATGATAATATAACTAAAGCTTTATTATATCGAAAAGATACGTCTAGTTTTCTTGATAGAGTTATACCACCAGAATTTGATCGTACATCACTCCTTTATTCTCAGATATGGCCTTGGAAATATATTCCTCAGATAACCGATGAAGCAAATATACATATCACCAGTAATTTTGTTTTCAAACCTCATGATAATATGTATAAAGTTTCAAACTTTTATTTATATGTTATTTCTCACAAATCGCTAATGAGTTGTGATCAAGGACTTGTAAATGACTTCATCATATCGGAAATGGATAAGATTTTTAACCAAACCCGTTTGGTGGGTATAGGACGAGTTCAGTTTGAGGGCATGTATGAATTTACTACAGATAATTCATCAACTTTTTTGGGGAGTTGCATTGAATTTAAAACTTACGAGTTCAATTAGCCAATTAATTCAATTAATCTTAACAAAATTAAAATCAATTAATCGAGGTGAAAACAAAATTGCAAACAATACTAACAACAAAATTAACGACAAAGACTTAAACTTACGTTTACTAGGAAATTTACCAATAGAAATTAAAGATGTTGGTAAAATATATTCTCCAAAGTTAATTGAAATTGCTGAAATTGGTGAATTAGAATATAATAATTATCTTGGTCTAATAAGTTTAGATAAAGATTATTTTAAAAAAAATAACAATTTAAATAATGAGTTATCTTTTGAAGAAAGAGAAGAATTTGAAAAAGAAATAAATAAACTAAGTATTTTTCAGTTTATTTATATTAGTTTATATCAAAATATTCATTTGAGACAAAGTTATTTGGATGCTTTGTCTTTTTTCTTTAAAGAGAAAGTTTATTTTTATGAGAATGGATTTTTACACATTGATACGATTGACAAAGATAAAATTATTTCTGATAATAATTTTGATTTAATAATTGAAACAATAAAAAAATCAAATTGCTTAAAAACAAACAATGAAGATGATGATTATAATCCAGCAAATGACAAGGCAAAAGAAATTGCTGATAAAATAAGAAAATCAAGAGAGAAAGTTAATAAATTAAAAGCAAAAAATAATGAATCACTTGATTTATTTGATATAATTTCTGCTTTTTCTACTTATCAGAAAATAGATTTAGATAGGGTTTATGAAATGACAATATTTAGATTTTATGATCAGTTTAAGCGAATGCAAAAAATTAATGAATATGACATTAGTATTCAAAGTTTATTACATGGAGCAGATCCTAAAAAAGTTGAGATTAAGAATTTTGTTTGTAGGTTGGGGAATGATTGAGATAATTTTGGTTGGTTTAAGTTAATATTTTCATTAATATTAATAGTAGCTATCTTTTTAGGTAGTGATTTTTTAATTATATAAAACAAAGAAAAAATAAAAAGGAGTGATTATTTTGTCAAGATACGGTATTCGGGAAATTGCAAATGTAGTATTTAGAGATATTACTACTTTAAAACCTGTGCTTTATTTGGAGACATTAAAAACTAGTTCGACAGAAGTAACAGCAGATGCGGTATATGCTCGTGGAGGAGCTGGAAATCCCAAACGCCTCATGTGGGAATCTAACAAAGAAGTAAAATTTAATATGTCCGATGCTCTTATTTCTGCTCAAAGTTTTGCAATTTTGTCAGGAACAGCAGTAGTTACAAAACAAGTAAAAGTACATAAAAAGGAAGTTTTGACTTTAAATTCTTCTTTACAAGTTACTTTGACTCAAACACCAGTTATTGATGCAACTAATCCAATGTTTGTATTTATAACTGAAAGTGGTGACACATCTGCTATTGGAACCACAGTACCTAGTAATGCTACAAATGGTTATCAATTAGCAACTCCTACAATTACATTTGCTGGAACTGTAGGCGGTCATCTTATGGCAGTAGGGGATGTAGTAATTGTAGATTATTATTATAATTCTGCTACTACAGCAAAAGAATTTGTAATTGATAGCGGTAAATTTAGCGGTTACTTTAGAATTGAGGCCGATTGTCTCTGGAGAAGAGAATCCGATGGTGTAGACTTACCAGCTAAATTTATCATGCCCAGATCGAAGATGGCTTCAAACTTTACTATTACGATGGCTAGTGAGGGTAAGAAGGATTGCCCCCTTGTAGCGTGAGTTACAAGTAAACATCGAGCAAAATCGGTGAAAGGTGAGATATGGACTTAATACATATGTTTTTAAGTTCTCCCAATACCGAGGTAAAGCACATTTTAAAATATGTGGCTTACCGTAACGCATAGGAGATGAAACTTTATTAAATATTTAATAAAGAATATAATTCTCGTGTCTAAGACACTACTTAATTTATTAAGTACCACGAGTGCTCGACAACTCTAAGAGTTGAAAATATATGCTGAACTTATAGGAATATGAACTATAAGAACTAGAGGATAAAAAGCTTCTAGGATAACAAATTTTTGGACCCTTCTGTTTTTGACTTCGTAGCAGAATGTTTCCCAGATGCTTCCAATCAAATGGTAATTATTGATGTGATTGAGTAAGCAATAGTTAAATTAAATACAGTATAAAAACAATTAATAAATAAACAGGGATAGTTAAGAGTTGTGATTTTAATGATAA
>Ga0209518_1000256_pt1 | contig 71829 bp, 83 predicted proteins | sample RifGroB1_FD_183993 | JGI IMG/M metagenome (GOLD analysis project Ga0209518, IMG submission 183993) | Groundwater microbial communities from Rifle, Colorado, USA - Groundwater B1 (SPAdes) (version 2) | ecosystem: Environmental > Aquatic > Deep subsurface > Groundwater | place: Rifle, Colorado... | reverse complement strand
GTAAATAGATTCGAAGGATGATTAAAAGATGCTTTTCCGCTTTCGTCAATTGAGAGGATTTTATAATTATTAGACATATTTTTTATCAATTCTTGGCAATAAACCCCGAATGCCCTTGAGAGTTTGGAAAGTAGTCATGGTCTTATTAGATTAAATAATATTTTAACAGCTTTTTCAGGTGTTTTGGCTGACTGGAATTTGATTTTTTTCCTTGTGTCTAAATACTTCCCGGCTAAAGTTTTTGACCAGCCCTTTTGGGTATTAATAAGTACGGTAGGGATTTTGTTGTAGTAGGCAATGGTTAATTCTTGCAATGTTCCTGACCCACCGCCTACGCCTACTATACCATCGCACATTAAAACCATTATTGATTCGCCACCTGAACCAACCATGCCAGACACAACCTCGATATCAGTGTATTGGTTTGAGGTAAACCGTTTTTCTCCTTTGACCACTCCTACTGTAATTCCACCCACGTCTTTTGCACCTTTAGCTGCATACTCCATAATTCCCCCCTTACCACCTGTAATCAAAATGGCCCCATTTTTTGCGATTGATTTCCCTAGTTGGTAAGCGATGTTAAATATCTCTTGTTTGGGTTGCCCTGCTTTAGGATACTCTTCAGTTCCAGCTGAGCCAATAATACCGATTTGGAGTTTTTTATTCATACGATCTTAACTTTGATAATAGCTTAACAAAGTCTTCTTCACCATTAAAGAATTTTCGAGAGTAGTCCAAACGGGCAGATAATCCGGCGATGTTTCTTGAAAGAAGCGTGGATAAACTATTAAGGGGAACTTTCCTTTTACCGTTTTGTGATCCATAGATGACTGTGGGTTGGACACTAAATGGTTCGGTTACCGCGTCTTTTCTTTGCAGCCAGCAAAAGGCTCTCCAGACTAAATTGATTTCGCCCTGGACGGGATAAGAGAAGCGAAGATCGGGGTTATAGTTGTTATCGAGTTTGGAACTAATGTCTGCTTTGATTGATTGAATTGTTAATCCGGTAGCAATTACATCGTCGCAGACCCAAATTTGTTTTGTGACACCCTTTTTGATCCCGTCTGTAACTTCTGCGGGAATTTCAAGTTTTACGTACGACGGCTTATTTCCTGACAAAATTCTGTAGGCTTCAACCCAGTATTTATTTATAGGAGAGATGAGGTTGCGAAATTGAGGGGAGAAAGTAGTTGCTAGCGCATCTGCTCCATACCCAGGAAATAACATCGTAATTTGTAAGAGATTTTCAATGCCGAGAAGAGCTACTGCAATGTTTTTTTCCAATTCGACCGTAAGTTCACTAGCACTTAGAACTTCTGCCGATGGTTGCATTCGCGCAAAAACCTCCTTGACTTTGTCGTCAGGAATTTGGGTATCGTTTATGACGAGATTAACTAGTCCTGGAACAAGAATATCTTTCATATGGGTAGGTGAGGGGAATTGAACCCCCGTTTTCAGCTCCACAAGCTGACGTGCTACCGTTGCACTACACCCACCGTACTTTGAGCGCCAACAAAAAACCTCCCGTTCGCTAACACCCATACACTGGAGTATGGTAGTTAAGGAACGAGAGGCGTCATCCCACTGTCCTTTGCATTCGCCTTTTAAGTACTATTCGTACACGGCTCATGCTGCGGCCTAGTTAGGGATTGATGGATCGTTGTCCATCAAAAAAAGACCTCCCGCGGTCCCATCCTTTATTCCCCCCGATGTAAATCGGGGGACTCTTTGGCTGGCTCGACTCAAGCGGAGTGATTTCAGCTGCCTGATTTTTACAGTTTGGCTTCTGTACAGTATTTGGCTGTCTCCTGGCGCGGCGTGACTGCGCTCATAACGGATTTACGAATTGTGGTTAGTATAACCTGTAGTAAGAGGGATGTCAATAGACTTGGTTGTGGGTGCCGATGTCCATGAATTCGACTTCATCAGTGGAGAATACTTTATATGTGATCCTTATATTGCCAGTTATCCAAAACGCTCTAAGGTGTCTTTTTGCCCCCGAAAGTTGATGATCTTTCAAAATGGGGTGATGTGGGTCGAGAATGAAAATTTTAATTCGTTCTGCAGCCTTCTTGTCTAAGTTAGAATGAGGGATAATTCGTTTTTTGTAGTGTTTGTGGTAGACGGGATGTAGATTTATTTTCATTTGCTATGGAGGTATTCCATCATTTTGTCTACATCAGTGAAGCTTACAGTCTCAACTTTTCCAGATTCAACCTCATCGATCATTTTGTTATAGCGTTTAATAGCTTTTGGAGAAAGTTTGATAGCGGGTTCCTCAAAAGAAATTTTGACGGTTTGGGTGGGGAGTTGAGCTAAAAAGACTCTAACCGCTTCTTGAAGGGAAGAGAAGCCTAAATTGGAAGCAGCGGCGGCTGCTTGGTTGCGGAGAGTTTTGTCGATAGGGACCTGGAGGATGGTATTCATATCATTACGATTGTAACGGTTTGATAATGTGTTGTCAAGGGGTGGAGGGGGAAGCGGTAGGAGAAGTGGAGAGCTGAACGATGAGCTTGGCGGTGAGATTGAGAGCGGTGGAAGTGGTGCCGACCGTTACGATGCGGTCGCCGACTTTGATATCGGATTTCTTGATTTTACCGGCGTAGCTGGTGGCAGCTTGGAGTTTAACAGTCCAGACCTCTTTGGCGGCAGTTTCCACCGTCAGATCGGATGTAGACAGATCGGTAACTCGACCGGAGACGACGACTCGCTTATCTGGAGTGGGTTTGGCGATGATCAACAGACGCTTGACGGCCAGTGTGCCTTGGCTGTCGATATCGCCCATGGCGATAACGAAATCGCCGACCTTGAGATCGGCAAACGTGCCTTCTTTACCACCCGTAAGTTTGATGGTGGCATCGCCGGCAACTACGGCAGTGCGAGTTTGATTGGCAAGATTGGTGATGGTGATGGAGGCTTCGGATTTGGCAGAAATGGGACCGACGAAGGCCCGGCGGGCCACGGCGGTTTTGATGGCGTCTACTTGATCTTTGACGGCCTGGCGAATGGCACTATCAGTGGCCGTGGGAGCTTGGGCTAAAAGGGTGGCGGTTAAAAGTAGGCTAAGCATCATATTTTGGCGGTGGAATAGGTAATAGTTAGAGATTTAGAGGCCTCTTGGCCGTAGGCTGAATATGAGTAGACGGTGATGGTATTAAAACCGGTGATGAGATCGACGTCAAGGGAAAAATTGCCGGTGGTGTCGGCGGTGGCGGTCTGCTCGCCGTTTTCGGAAATGATCAGTAAGGTGGCCTTGGGCGTGGCTGTGCCGGAGAGAGTAATCGTATCGGTGGAAACCAGAGCTTCGTCGTCGGGGGTAGAAATTGTTAGTTGGTTATTAGTTACTTCGTTACTTGGTGTGGGAGACGGTGATACGGAGGCTTTGGGTGAAGGTTGGGGGAGGTTTTTCAAGCTCTGATTAGCCGTCCAGATACCGAAAGTGATGATCAGCCCGAGAGCGAATCCGATGGAAATGGCCAGGATGACTTCCTTCTTCATTTCAGGATGGAGAATATCTTAAGAGTGTGGTATTGTCAAGAAGCTTATGGACATTACATTTGCCAAAGGTGAATTTAAAATCAAGGGGAAGGCGGGGGGCGTGCGGGTGGGAGAAAAAGTGACCATTAATGACAATTTCGTAATTGATAGCCCGGGGGAGTATGAAGTGGGGGGAGTATCGGTAGTAGGATTTGTGGGGGGAGGATATATAGTGGAAATAGATGGATTGCGACTGTGTACGGCAACCAAATCCTCCGAGGCGGGCGCAATCGATATTTTGGTGATGGAAACGGTGGATCCGGAAATGGTGAAACAAATTGATCCGTGGGTGGTGGTAACTACCGGAAAAGAGGGGGTCGCTAAATATACTATTAGTCGTGATAAACTGCCCTCAGAATTGACAACCGTATGTCTGACAACCTGAAAATTCCACCGCATTCGGTGGAAACGGAGCAATCGGTATTGGGGGCGTTGCTTCTGGATCGTGACGCAGTGGTGACGGTGGTAGAGTTTTTGCGCCCCGAACATTTCTACGAAGAAAAACACGGACAAATATTTTCGGTAATTATGGAGCTGTATCAGGAACGGGAACCGGTGGATGTGGTGACGGTTACCGAAAAACTCAAAAAATCAAAAACGCAAAATGTAAAGGAATGGAAAGATTATCTGGCGGAATTGGTGAACAAAGTGCCGACGGCGGCGCATGTCGAAAGCTATGCCCGGGTAGTGCGGGATATGTATACCAAGCGGCAGTTGATTTCGGCGGCCCAGAAAATAACCGAAATGGGTTTTGATGCGGGTGCGGATGTGCGGGAGATGCTGGACACAGCCGAGCAAAAAGTGTTTTCCTTGGCTCAGCAACACTTGAAACAGGTATTTACTCCAGTGAAAGACATTTTGGCCGAATCCTTTGATCGGCTGGATGAACTACATAAAACCGCCGGAAGCTTGCGGGGAGCGCCCACAGGGTTTGCCGATTTAGACGATACCCTGGCGGGAATGCAGGACAGCAATTTACTTATTTTGGCAGCCAGACCCGGAGTCGGGAAAACCGCTTTAGCCCTTAACATCGCTCAAAATATGTCTTTTAAACATAAATTGCCGGTGGGATTTTTCTCATTGGAAATGAGCCGGGAGGAACTGATGGACCGGCTGTTGGTGGCCCAGGCGGAGATTGATGCGTGGAAATTGAAAACGGGTCGGTTAGATGAAGGCGAGTTTACCAAACTGTCTGACGCTATGGGAGAGCTGTATGAAACCCCGCTGTATATTGATGACACGCCGGGGGCGAGTATTCTGGAAATGCGGACCAAAGCCCGGAGATTGCAAGCGGAGCATGGATTGAGACTTATTATCGTAGACTATTTGCAACTGGCGCGACCGGTGAGAAATCTGGACAACCGGGTGCAAGAGGTATCGGAAATTTCTCAAGGATTGAAAAATCTCGCTCGGGAATTAAAAATTCCGGTACTGGCACTATCTCAATTATCCAGACAGGTAGAATCTAGGGGGGTAAAAAGACCACAGCTGTCTGATTTGCGCGAATCAGGGGCTATCGAGCAGGACGCAGACGTAGTGATGTTTATGTGGCGGGAAAACGACGAAAATTTGGAAGACATGAATATAGATATTGCCAAACACAGAAACGGCCCGTTGAAATCTCTGAAGTTTCGTTTCAAAGGCGATCGGCTGAAGTTTTATTCGGTAGAGTCTAAACGCAAAAGCTGAAGTTTGGAAATGAAGGGGATGAGAGCGCGGATAACCGCGGTCCAGTGAGCAGTGTCGGAGAAATCCTCGGGGAAAATGATAGCTAGAGCGGCAGCTGCATCTGGAGCCATGGAGGGATCGAGTTTGCCGCCGGACGCTTCAAACTTGGCCGCCAGCGGCTCGAGTTGGGCTTGTTGAGCCGGAGTAAGGTTGAGTTTGCCGGATTGGGCTTTTTGGACGACGCGTTGGATCTTGGCCAGGTCATCCGGGCTAACCGTGCGGATGACGGAAATAATATCGGAAGCACTGGCGCCGGATTTACTCAATTTATCCAGAACTTCACGGTCCCGGCGGCGGTTATTTTGATACCAGGGGGAGTTTTTGAGTTCTTCGCGGATGGCGCGTTTGAAGAGCTTCTTCTGGTCTTTGGTGAGATCGGTTCCGGATCCGGCTTCTACGGCTAACTTGATTTTGCGGTCGGGAGTAGAGACGTCTACTATGTCATCGTCGGTGTCGATATTGGTGGACTCATCTAAATTGACGTTGGTAGCAAAAGCGGTACCGCGGACGGTGGCTACGGCGGTGGGAGTTACGATTTCATACGAGTGGTTGGAGTCAACTAATTTGACCACCCGGGACCAGGTACGACCTAGAGATTGGAAGATGGATATTTTGAGGCTGGAGGCTTGAGAAACAGAGATATCGGTGTTTTCGTCGAGACGCAAGACTGAATTATCCGGGAAGGTGAGGGTGGCGGCAGAGTTTTTGGCGGTGTGAATTTTGTCGCCATTTGCAAGAGGGTCGCCGGTCTTGGCCGGAGAGCCGTTTTTGGTGACGGTGCCGGAATCAACTTCTAAAGTGGTGATAATGGGAGCAGTGGAGGGAGCAGTCAGGAATTGCTTTTTGACGTATTTCCAGCCCAAGAAACCTAAAAGTACAGAGGAGATGATAAGGAGGGCAAAGAAAGTTAAACAACCTTGCAGGCATCCCTTCATACTTTCATATTAGCACACTGTGCCGAGGGCGAGAGTCGAACTCGCATGAGCTTAAGGCTCACCACTTTTTGAGAGTGGCGCGTCTGCCATTCCGCCACCCCGGCATCTAGCTTCCAATTTTAAGCGTTTGGCAGTAAAATTGCCAGGCTATGATAAATGTGCAGGATTTGAGGAATGGGGTGACGTTTCTTTCTGATGGAGCGCCATGGGTGTGTTTGAAATACGAGCATGTGAAGATGGGGCGGGGATCGGCCACGATTAGAATTAAGGCTAAAAATTTATTGACGGGGGCTACTACCGAAAAAAGTTTTATCAACTCTGCAAAAGTGGAAGAAATTAATACCCTGCGCCGGCCGCTCAAGTTTCTCTATCGCAGTGGGGATGCCGGAGTCTTTATGGACCCCAAAAGTTTTGAGCAAATCGAAATTAGCGTTCAGGTACTAGCGTCTAGCGTTCAGTACTTGAAGGAGGGAGTGCAGGTGAACGTAATGTTTTGGGATGAGCGACCATTGTGGGTGGAGTTGCCCCCCAAAATGGAATTTATGGTGGCGGAAACTGACCCGGGAGTGAAAGGCAATAGTGTATCTAATTTATATAAAGATGCAGTGTTGGATAACGGGATTAAAACCCGGGTGCCGCTGTTTATAAATGGAGGAGATAAAGTGCTAATCGATACCAGAGACGGATCTTACGCGGAAAGAGTGAAGTAGAGGGTGACGACGACGACAGCTAGTTGGCAGATGATACCCCAGATGGGTTTGACGTTAAGTTGATGAGAGCGCTGCCAAAGAACAAGTTTTTCTTCGATTTTTGGCCGCCAGCCAAAAAAGAAGTAGGGGATTTCCAAAACATCGGGTAGGACAGCTAAAAAACAGGCCGCTAAGATGATTAGCGGTCGGGGTGAGCGCAGGGCAATCCAGGTACCTAAGATGAGGGCGGCGGTGGCGTCGGCGGCGACAATAAGAGTGGTTTTGCGGGTGATGTGGCCTAGAGTTTTGAGCTCGGTAAACAGGTGGGGATTCCAGTGGGGAATGTATTCGGTGACAAAGTGGGAAAGTAGAGCCAGGGGTAGAGAGATGCGCGGATCGGGGATGGCCGTGGCAATAGCGGCGCCGATGAGCGTATGGGGAAGCTCTAACATAGAGTGTGTTATGATTTTAGCATGATCGGAGTGGTGTTTCTAATAGTCAGCTTTTGGGTGTGGAAAACGATGCGGGCGGATTATGATCAGGAGGACATTTTAACCTTGAGTTTGCTGTTGGCCGGGGCGGCTTGGGCGCTGGGCTGGGGCTGGAAATGGTGGGACTTGATGGGTGTACTGGCAGGAGTAACCTTGGTGCTGGTAGTGTGGTGCAAATTTAAAAAGTGGGACGCGTGGGAATGGGCAGACGTGGTGGCCAGGGCAAGTTTGGTAGTGGGGGCGGCGGCAGCTTTGGGGAGGGGGTGGTGGGTAGTGGGTAGTGTGATGGGGATAGGAGTATTGGCGCTGTGGGGATTGGCCGCCGTTTACAGAAAATTTCGCTGGTATAAAAGCGGAAAGAGAGGACTGGTGGGACTGGCATGTGCTGTGTGGTGGACGGGGGTGTGGATGGGGCTTGCGCCATGGCAGAACTACAAGGTATACTTGGCTGCCTGGATCTTTGTAACGCTGGCAGTAAGTGTTTATTTACGCGCCGGTTACAGGTTTTCCAAGATTACATGGATAAAAAAGTAATAAGATATCCTAAAGAAGTGGTAGAGCCAGTGGCCAAACATTTGGAAGAAAAGCTATCGGTATTGGAGAAGAAGAAAAAAGACTTGCACGGCGAAGATCCTTTTTTGGATAAATCCAGGCTGGACGATAACGCCGCGGCGGACGCGGATGCGGCAGAACAGATCGGGCATATGCGGGTGTCTGCTGTGAAGAAGGCTTATGACAGAACAATTATTCAGATTAGGAAGGCGTTGGCGCAGATAAAAATAGGGAAGTATGGATTGTGCGAGAGGTGTGGAAAATTTATTGATACAGATCGTCTAGTAGTACTGCCGGAAACGACGTTGTGCGTGGATTGCGAAAAAAAGCGTGAGAAGTGAGCCGAAAATAATTTTTGAAGACGAGGTAATGCGGGTGATTGATAAACCGGCGGGGTGGGTGGTGAATCGGGCGCAGACAGTCAAGGAGCCTACAATTCAGGATTGGTTCTCCAATAAAATTCTAAATCTTAAATCCGAAATCCTAAACAAATCCGAAGTTCCAAATTCTAAATCTAAAAGTTTAGAGTTTAGAGATTCGAGTTTAGAATTTTTTGAAAAAGGGGGGATAGTACATAGATTAGACAAGGACACGAGTGGGGTAATGGTGCTGGCTAAAAGCTCCGAGGCATACGAGAAATTGAAACAGCAATTTTTGCAGCGCCAGACGGTGAAGAAATATGTAGCGCTGGTGCATGGCGAGTTTAAGGAGAGGGAAGGGGTGGTGTCCACCCCACTGGAACGTCGGGGCATGAAATTTTTTGTGGGCGGGGATTTAAGTAAAACCGCTATTACCGAGTGGCGCGTGTTGCATAGGGTTGGACCCTATACGTTAGTAGAACTTACACCTCATACCGGGAGGACGCATCAGCTAAGGGTGCACATGCGGCACTTGGGTCACCCGATTGTGAGTGATCCTATTTATGGGGATAGGAAAACGTGGAAAAAGGATTTGCAAATTTGCCCAAGATTATTTTTGCATGCCAAGTCTTTGGAAATAACCCATCCCACAACAGGAGAGAGAATGACCTTCACTGCTGAGCTTCCGGAAGAACTAGAAAAGGTGGTACACTAAAACTATGAATCAGTGGGTATTGGCGTTAGCTGGAGTAATGGGGTTGGCGGGTATTGCAGGTGTGGTGGCTAAGCTCTTACGCCAGCCGGTGATCCTGGGGTATATCTTAGCGGGGATGGTGTTGGCCGGGATTGGAAAGAATTTGGACATTATTTCGGCTATGGGGCAAGTGGGAGTGACATTGCTGCTGTTTTTGGTGGGGTTGGAAATGCCCTTGGCGGATCTGAAAAAAACCGGGCGGACGTCGGTAATTACCGGTTTGGGACAGATAGTAATTACCAGCACGATGGGATATTTTCTAGCTAGACTTTTGGGATTTGGAGCGGTACCAGCGGTGTACTTGGGAGTGGCGCTGACTTTTGGAAGTACGGTCATGGTAGTCAAGTTATTATCTGAAAAGCGGGATCTGCAGAGCCTATATGGGAAAATTGCCACCGGGTATTTGCTGGTGCAGGACTTTGTGGCCATTGGGATTTTGACTGTGCTTTCGGGATTGGCGGGTGGAGGAGACGTGAATTGGCTAAATTTGGGAACGGTGGTGGTTAAGGGAGCAGTAATGGTGGGGGTGGCTATTTGGCTGTCTGACCGGATGCTGCCGAAAATCTTGGATTGGCTGGGCAGATCTACAGAAGTGCTGTTTGTGGTGAGTGTGGGGTGGTGCTTGGTGGTGGCGGCGGCTGTCTCGTCTAAGTGGGTAGGATTTGGGCCGGAAATTGGGGGATTCTTGGCCGGATTGGCTCTGGCTAACGCGGCCCAAAACTTGCAAATTGTGTCTCGAGTGCGCCCGCTGCGGGATTTCTTTTTAACGTTGTTTTTTGTAGGCCTGGGAGCAAATATTGGCTGGGCTGGTTTGGGGAGCATGTGGTTGCCGGCGATAATTTTGGCAGCGTTCGTGTTGGTGGGGAACCCCTTGATAGTAATGATAATTTTGGGCTGGCAAGGATATAGTCGGCGGATTGCGTTTTTAGCCAGCACGGCGGTGGCTCAAGTGTCCGAGTTTTCCTTGATTGTGGTAGCGCTGGCGGTGCGGGTGGGACACGTGGATAAAAGTATTCTGGGATTGGTGGGACTGGTGGCCATGCTGACCATGACGGGATCGACGTATTTAATTCTGCACGCCGAAAAAATTTATAAATTGATTGGGAAGTGGCTAATAATATTTGAGTTTAAGGAAACAAGACAAGCGGAGACAAAGAGTAGAAGTCTCACTGGGCATGTGGTTTTGTTTGGGCACAACCGGACGGGGAGGGTGGTTCGGCCGGCTTTGGAGAAATTGGGGCGGGAAGTGGTGGTGGTGGATTTTGATCCCAAGGTCGTGGAAGAGATTGGAGGAGTGTACGGAGACATTGCTGATTATGAGTTGTATGAAGAATTGAATCTGGACAAGGCGGAAATGGTGATGTCTACGGTTTCGGACGTGGAGGATAATCTGCAATTACTGTCCGCCTTGAAGAAGAAGAGGCCAATTTCTATCATTCTGGCGGCTGATACGGCTGACGCTGTGCGTCTCTACAAATCCGGAGCGGACTTGGTACTGGTTCCCCACACCATCGGGGGCGAATACCTGTCTCATCTGATTTCGGTGCACGGCTTGGACAGGAAGTATTTGCAAGCCAAAGGCCAGGAACTAAGAGAGCGGTTGATACTATGAGGAGTTGAGTAATGTTCCACCTCTTAGGTGGAACATGGGCGGAACTACTCACGGTCAGGTTCAGAGGGATAAATTGCTAACTATAGGCGCTTTGAAGTAGAATTTGGGTATGGAACCCGAAGTGGGAGGATACACTTATGAAGAAGGCTCTTTGTTTATACGACAGGCGATTGATAGGGGAGTAAGTTTTAGAATCGAGAGAGGGATGATGGGGGAAATGCTTGGCTCCATGGGACTGAAAGGAAACGATCCCTGGAGATATATTGATGAAAGGATGGTTGGACAAGCTAAAGTTTGGAGTTTGAGAGAAGAAAAAAGAAGGTGGGAGATGAAAATAGTGCGCCCGCTACGACCGTTGTTAAGATTGGCAAGTGTCGGGGCTTTGGGATACGGGATATTATATGGCGTTGATCCAATATTGAAATATAAAGTTGGTTTTTTAGGAGCCAAAGAAGACTATGAAATACTTAAATTAAGAACCCTTAAGAATGATGTGGGGGGTAAAGTTAACCCTCTTTTTACAACGGCTTTTTCTGGATGGGTGGGAGGAGGAATAATGAGCCCGCTAGGTTGGGTGGCGGCCAAAGCCAGAAGTACCAGTGCTGACGAAATTTTTGAAGTGGGACAGATAATTGCGGGAGATATGCAGTTGGTTGGACTACGGGCTTGGGGGAATGATCCCGTGCATAAGTCAAATGAACTGAGGGGTTTGAAAATTTTGCATGATCATAAGGACGATCCAGAATTTTCTCAATTAGGAGACGTTGCCCCCTTTTTATCTGTTTACCAAAGGATTATTGGACTTTTTGCTCCCCTGCCGGCTCTGGCTAATCCTTTAACTGCATTTAAATCAAAAGAAAGTGGGATTTATAGAGTGGTAAGCGATCTTGTGTATGCATGCCAGGCCTGTGAGGAGATGGACGGGACTATTCTGGATAGGACCTTAAGAAAAAGAGTGTTTACTACTAAAGAGAAAGAGGGTGCGAGGTAGAAAATGACTATAGGGTTTGGTAGAATGAGGTTATATGGCGGCGTTGGTGGGTGGGGCAATATGGGTTGTGGAGAGAATAGCTAAGTTTTTTTAAGGTCGGAGAGGGTGGTGAGGATGGTTTCGATGTCTTGGTGGATGGTTTTGGTGGTGTGATAATCTTCTTCGGCGCGCAATTGGGCGTGTTTGGCCTGGATGTTTTGGCCGACCATAATGAGGGGAAGGAGAAGCAATTGAACGATATTGGAAATGAAGATCATAAAGATATATGGGAATGGGTCGAAAGGTTTGGGTGAGACTGATTGCCAAAGCATCCAACCAAAGACAAAGATGATAAAGAAATACAGGGCGTACATGGAGCCGATGGCTGAAGTGATGAGAACAGCGACTTTGTCGTGGAATTTGAGGCGCTGCCGGTGCTTGGCGTTGACGTCCTCCGGGGCGTGGCGGGATTTGAGGTAATCGGGAAGACTTTTGGGCATTACTACCAGTATACTAGATGCTATGGCGAAAGTGCTAGTTTTGGTAGTTTTGATTTTGGGTTTAGGATTTAGTGTTTATTATTTAGTGTTTGCCCGGGGGGTCTGGGATGGGAGAGTGAGGTTTACGGTGATAGATACGAGTGACAAGGTGGAAGTGGCCAGTTTTGATCCCAAGACTTCTCAAGGGATAAAGATTATTTTTCCGAAAAACTGGCTGATTGGGGGGGTTGATGGGAAAGGGGAGTGGCTGGCGGGCCAGGCGGACAGGCCGGACTTGGTAGCTGATGAATTGGGTATTTTGTATACTGCGGCGGCCAAGCATATGCACTGGCAGGACCGGGTGCTGTGGTGGTATTGGGGGCGCAGGGCCGCATGGAGGGAAGTGGATGGAACAGTGTGGATGATAAAGGCGCGGATGGTGGACGGGGCGGAGGTCTGGAGGCTAGATGATACATGGAATGCGGCGGCCAGGGATCTATTGGCCAGCGAAGCCGTTTTGGAAGAGCGGTTGTCTGTGACGGTGGTAAACACTACTGGCGAGCCGGGGTTAGCGGCACGGGAGGCCCAAAAAATTGAGAATACCGGGATGAGAGTAGTGGCGACCCAGACGAGTGAAGACAAGATTTCCGGATGCCAGGTGAGAAGTAGTAAACAGTCTAAGTCTAAGATCGGGGTGAAACTTCTGGTTAGGTCTTTGGGTTGCAGTTGGAGAGAGGCAGATTTGGGGGAAGGGGAGGTGGAGCTATTCCTCGGCCAGAGGTGATTCTTCGGGAGGAGTTTCCTCTTCCTGCTCTTCGGTTGCGGACACGTCGGGTTTTTCTTCGTGAATGAGCTCCGGGGGGGTGAAGGCAGCGTAACTCAGCTTTTCGGTTAAGGGGAAAGAGGGAGTGGATTGGTATTTAGTGGCCCGGTGAGTTTCGCGGACGAATATTCTCAAGGGATCAACGGAGCGGATGAAAGCGGTATAAGTATTGCCGGCCTGGATGAAAGTGCGCAGACGGGAAGCCAGATCATCAGGGAAGCGGGCTAAATATTCATTGGACGTGGTAATTGCCACAACGTTGTGCTGACGGACAACTACTCTGACGGGATCGCCGGGGTGCAGACGGGAAATGACTTTGGCGTCACCTGGGCGAATGGGTTGGACGGTTTTGGTGACCCCCGGTTCCTCCAGGAACATGGTTTGGGGATGGCTAGACTTGTTACTGGAAGCTTGACGATTGAACCTGGATGTTTTGAGCAGGCCTAAGTTGCGGGTAGCGATGGTATTGAACTTGTCTAGGCGCAGAACTTTTTTGTAAGCGTTTTCGGCTTTGGATTTGAACCCCACTTCCATGAAGGCCCGGCCCAGGCGGTTGAGCGACTCGATGTCTCTGGGATCGTGTTTTAATATGGAGAGGTTTATCTTGACGGCTTCTTTCCAGTTTCCGGTCAGGGCCGCGTCGATGGCCTGTTTGGCCAATAGTGTGGGGTGCATCGGAAAAAGTATAGGGGATGGTACAATAAAGTCAATGAGTGGACACAGTAAGTGGGCGACAATTCACCGGCAGAAAGGGATAAATGATGCTAAGAAGGGAGCGATTTTTACCAAATTGGGGAAAGCTATCACGATTGCGGTGAAGCAGGGTAAGGGCTTGCAATTGGCTTTGGAGAAGGCGAAACAATACAACATGCCTAAGGATAACATTGAACGGGCTCTTCACCCGGCTCAGGGCGAGCTGTACGAAGTGACTTTTGAAGGGTTTGGGCCGGGAGGAGTGGCGGTGATAGTGTCGGCGGTGACAGACAATAAACTGCGTACGGCTGCAGCGATGTGGGAACTATTAAAGAAAGGAACGGTGGCTTATTTGTTTTCCGCGGATAAGACGCCGAATTTTGAGGTGAGAGTGGAAGATGTGGCGACCAGAGCTAAAATAGAAGCAGTGTTGGAAAAACTGGAGAATTTAGACGACGTCCAGAAAGTGTGGACAAATTATGCGTAAACGCCAAAAGTTTGTATTAACAGCGCTGATATTAGCGGGAGGGCTGTGGGGGATTCACGCCTTGCCCGTTGCTGTGGAATGGCGGTATTGGCTGGTTGCGCTTCTGGTGGGGGTATCTGCGGTGGGATCTGGCTGGGCCCTGCGGGAAGGATTATCGGGGATTGAATGGCTGACGGTAATCCTGCCGCCTACACTGTTTACGGCTGCGGTAGGATTGTTTTACATTCTGCTGCCGACTCATTGGCTAGCCAGGACGGCAGTTGTGGCAGCTTTTGCCATCGGGCAGTATGCGCAGCTTTTGACCGCTAATATTTTTTCGGTAGCAGCCATCCGGACCATTGCTTTGTTCCGGGCGGCCGGAGCGGTGGGATTTGTGATGACCATGCTCACGGGCTTTTTGCTGTATGACTCGATTTTGTCTTTCAGGGAGGACTGGTGGCTGGCGGCGCCGATAATTATGATCGTGTCTGGCTTACTGCTACTGCCGGCATTATGGTCGGTGGAGGTGGAGGAAAAATTGAGTCTGAAAGTGATCAAGTACACTGTGTGGCTGGCAATTTTGCAGGGATTGATGGCGGTGGCCATTTCTTTTTGGCCGGTGTCGCTAACCGTAGCTTCACTTTTTCTGACAACTATGTTATATATTTATTTAGGTATTTCCCAACACCACTTTTCGCAAAGATTATTTACCAAAACGGTGTGGGAGTACTTAACAGTGGGCCTGGTTGTCTTGATCACCATGTTACTTACCGCAGGATTGGGATGAAAAGGACAAGAAAGTGGAGAGTAGTTGTTACTGCAGAAAAGGCACGATATGTTCCGTATCAAGATTACGATGGGTCTGCTGAAGTACCCACTTTCGATCAGTTACCGCCACCGGAGGAGTCGGAAATGCCTCCATATATGTTCGGTAAGCGCCCCGAGACTTTAGAAGAAGTTAAAGCCAAAATCATAGTTAATGGTGGTCCGAAACCAACACCAGGGGCGACAGAAGATTAGGGGAGAGGGGAGCGACCTGTAAGAATGTCCTGTAGTAATTATATGGATGTTTCACGCCTAGAGAAGGGGAGTTTTCACAGATTTAGCCTTAAATGATATAGTTTGATAGAGGTCGCGCCCTAGCGGGGAAGGACTGGTGATGCTAGTTGTGGATAAGTTTTTCAAGAGAGAAGCGGGATGATTTGTTATTCACTAATTTCTAATTACTAATTTCTAATTTCTAAACTAGGGGGAGAGGGTCCTCTCCTAATGATAGTTGACAAAAGTTGCTCATCTTGATATAAGTGAGTATAATATCCCAAACACTCATTTATTACTCTTGGGGAAGAGTAAAGATTTTCTTTTACTTAAAGCAAACCGCTCTTCTCTTATGGTAAAAATAATTAGTGTTACAGATATTACAATTCCCTATTAATTTAAAATGTCACAAAAATCAGCTTCTCCTAAAATAACCCGAATAAGCGAGATTTCCGAGATTGATAAGGCATGGCTGGCAGGTTTTATTGATGGTGAAGGATATATTGGTATTGTAAAATCTCAAAAATCAGAAAATGATCAACATTCCGCTAGTTGGTTGTTTCATCCCTGGGTTATAGTTACCAATACTAACCCTAAAGCAATTAAAGACATACAAACGGCCATTGGATTTGGAAAACGGGCGTTCTTGAGGCGTACAGAAGGTCGGGATAAGCCAGCATATCAGATTAAGATAACTAAGCTTGATGATGTAATTACATTACTTGAAACAATTGGTCCTTATTTAAAATTGAAGACGAAACAATGCAAATTAATGATTAAGTTTTGTAAGTTGAGAAAGAAAGCAGTAATAATAACTGGAAGAGGTAGCCGAGGAAACACCTCTTTTGGTAAAAAAGAAGAAAACATATTTATTGATTTGAAAAAATTAAACAAAAGAGGCATATGAGTGCAATAAATATTTTGGAACAACTTGACAACTTTTTGCTATATTTAAAAACGCAGAATTATAGCAACGAGACTATTTATAATTATGAAAGAGATTTAAGACAATTTGAAATCTTCTTAGAAGACGAAAAAATAAATTTCCATAAAATTAGTAAGCAGACAATTTTACTATTCAAGGCATATTTGATCAGTCGGGATAGAAAACTGCCGTTTAAAGGCCTTACAGCGATTCGTAAGTTGGAATCTGGAAGTATAAATCGCTGTTTATCTTCTTTGCGAAATTATTTGAGATTTATGATTGAAATGGATCACAAAGTTCCCATTTCTCCAGATGCTGTTAAGCTAGTTAAGACAGACAAGAAACATCCGCAAGTAGCGGAACTTCCGGACCTCGTTAAACTGATTGAGTCGCCGGAAAAATTTGAAAAGGACGAATTGGTGGGACTACGAAACCGGGCCATGTTGGAGGTGCTGATGGCGACGGGCATGCGCATTTCGGAACTGGTGAGTTTGAATAAATCACAGCTGGACGGCACCGGTCGACTTTTCATACGTGGAAAAGGGAAAAAAGAAAGGTTTGTGTATTTAACCGACCGGGCCACGCACCAGCTGGAATTGTACTTGGGCAAGAGAAAAGATTCGGTTCCAGCCATGTTTGCACCACTGCGGGGCCGGAATGCGGGAAAGTCGATCCGACGAGTATCCACAAACTACTTGCAAGAAAAAATCAAGCAGTACAGGGAAAAACTGCGGATCAATGTGCCCACATCTGCTCACAGTTTGAGGCATGGCTTTGCCACTTATTTGGCTGAGAATGGCGCTAATCCAGCGGCGATTCAAGTTCTTTTGGGTCATGAATCACTAGATACCACGACGCGCTACGTGCATGCTTCAGATAAATTCGCTGAAGAAACCCATCACAAATTTCACCCCGTTAAGTGATTTACCTCTCCCCTACTCCCCTATCTGTGAAAAGTTTTTGCGTGAAGTGGCATAAAGTCCGGCTGCGACGCAAAGAATGAGTGGGGAGTATTTTTCGGTAACGTTGTAAATGGTTCCGGCTACGATGCCGATAGCCAAACCGCCTGATGCGTTGCTGAGAGAGTTTGTGATTGCTATCTGGGGCTCGCGAAGCAGCCTTTCGGCTAGCACCAAAAAACCACAGGAAAGGACGAAGAAGGTTTTCAAATTCGTATAGATAGGATTCTCTAGCAGCATGGCGCGGATTTTAGCACTTTTTAGAGTGTTCCGAGGAATGTGGTGATTTCGTCGGCGACGGAGGTGGTGAAGTGGCGATGCACTTCGGTGGCGGGTACCCATTTTATCTGTTTGAAGTCGTTTCCGGGTTTTCCTTTTCCACTCAAGAGTTTGCAATGGTAATAAAGGGCGACGATGCGCACTTTTTTCTGGGGCGAATCAGGAATTAGGCGGGCGTGAATGAGGCGAATGACTTTGGCTTTTAAGCCGGTTTCATTATGAATGGTATTGATAATTTCTTTTTCAAACTCTAGGGAATTGAATTTTCCTGACGGAAATGTCCAATGAAGATCTTTGATGTGTTGGTCCTGCGTTTTACGTAGACCAATTATGACCTTATTTTTTTTGCTAATGATGCCAATGCCAATGACTAATGTGGGTTTGGGTTTAACTGCAGAAATGACAGAATAATATAATTTGAGAATTTTATTTGCGTCGGAGTCGTCAATAATAATGCTTTCCCTTACCCGGCTAGGAGAAGTTTTTTGTGAAGACACATAGAAATTAATCATTTCTCGAAGTAATTCAGAACGAGATTTGCGAAATCTGTTTTGCAGGCCTTCGAGAAGCTTGAGAGTTTCTTTTGGCAAGGAAAAAGCTGTAATTTGGCTCTTTCGAATACTCATTATTACAAAGTATAACAGATTTATAATTTTAATCAAGAATTTTTATTTAATTTCACAAAATTTACTTACCGCGCACGAAACGTGTGATATACGGCTATAGATGGGAACAAATATCTATTGACATAGATTTATATATTCTGCACACTTTTGTTAGTAATGAAAACAATTTGTGTTTTATACAACAAGCCAGAAGATTTACACGATGAGTCGGATTTGGACACCGAAAATTCGGCGATTGACGCTGCAGACGTATTGAGAAGTGAAGGCTACGAGGTTTCTTTGTTGGGCATCGGTTTAGATGAAGTATCAAAAGTGAAAAATATTGAAGATGAGTTGGTGTTTAATTTAGTTGAGTGGACTGGGAAAAATATTGCAATGGGTACGCAGCTAATAAAAATTTTGGAGCGGAGAAAAATTCCGTTTACCGGATCCGGGTCGTGGGGATTTTTACTGTCGAGCGACAAAGTGCAGATGAAAAAAGAAATGAAGAGAAATAAGATCCCGACACCGGGAAAAAAGTTCCCCATGATTGTAAAGCCCGCTTACGAGCATTGCGGAATTGGCATCACCCAGAATAGCATTGTTAAAAACGAAAGTGAATTAAGAATTAAGAATTATGAATTAAGAAAGAAATACAACCAGCCGGTGATTTCCGAAGAGTTTATAGAGGGCAGAGAGTTACATGTGACGGTTTTGGAAAAAAATGGACGGCCGTGGGTATTACCGCCGGCGGAAGTGATATTTGACAAGCCGGGAGCGGTTTTGTCGTATGAGATGAAGTGGGATGAAAAATCACCGGAATATTATCAATCTCACATGGGACTGGCAGTTCTCGACTCAAAGCTCAAAATTCAAATCTCAAAACTGGCCCAGAAATGTTATTTAAAATTGGGTGGCAGAGATTATCCCAGATTGGATATGCGAGTCAGGGGTGAGGAAATATTTGTGCTGGATATTAACAATAATCCGGGGCTGGACTTTGAGTTGGATTCAGGGATGGGGATATCTGCTCGATTGGCCGGATTTAAAACTTATGGAGAGTTATTGAAGCATATTGTAGAAAACGCCTACATGCGGTTTGTAAGCCAATATGACGCCAATTTCCTTTGATTATCCGATTAGCGTGTTGATTCTGTATTACGGTGGACAGGCCGAAGATCTGAAGGATGCGCAGAATGCGGCTCGGGGGCTCTCGGAGGCATTGGAAGAACAGGGGCATATGGTGAGAACTTTGCAAGTAACGGAAAAAAACTGGCGCAAAGCGGCGAAACTGCCCGGGCAGGTGGTGTTTAATTTTGTGGAGGATGAAACTTGGGAATTGTATGTCAAGGTGGGATTGAGATTGGAAGCGCTGGGTCGGGCGCAAATGGGCCATGATATGCGCTGTTTTAAGTATGTAACTAAGAAAGCCCGGGTGAAAAGGAGGATGAAACGCATGGGAATCACGACTGCCGATTTTAGAATTTTTAACCGCCGTTCAAAGGTGGTCCACGTACGAGGATTGGAATATCCGTTGATAGTGAAACCTTCCGGTCAACACGCGGGAATTGGAATCTCTCAAGATTCGGTGGTTATTGATCAAGATGAACTAGTCGAGCGGGTGAAATATCTGTTTAAGCACTTCTCGGGAGAAGTGCTTGCGGAAGAGTTTATTGATGGACGAGAAATTCATGTGACGGTGATTGGGAATGGGCGGAAGGCGGTGGCTCTCCCCTATTGCGAGATTTCTTTTGGCGGAGAATTTAAGGACAATTGGGATGTATATACTTATGATGCTAAATGGGATGAAAAATCTTGGGAATATTGGGGAGCGCGAGCGCACGCTCCGGTAAGGGTGAGCCGCAAACTAGATAGAAAGATAGAGAGGTTGGCCTTGGCGGCTTATCGGGCTTTTGGCTGCCGGGATATTGCCCGGATGGATATCCGGGTGGACGCTCATGATCGAGCTTACATCGTGGATGTAAATATGAATCCCAGCTTGAATTATTATGATAGTCAGGATGCGACGGTGAAGTCGGTGGAGGCCCAGGGGTGGACGTATGGTGAGTTTATTGAGACGTTGGTAGCGATTACCTATAAAAGAGTGTACGGGCGACTGCCCGATCGGGTACGGGAGCGACACTTTTTGCTGGCCGCGCCTTCGGTCGTTTAGTGTAATAGAGGATTTTGGCTTGGTATATGGCGGCTGTTAGTTGGATGAAGCCCATGATTACAAATAATCCTGAAAAACTGAATTGTGAAACCACTAAACCTCCTAGAACGATTCCCAGCGCAGTTACAAAGTCGTCTGTACCAGTGGCCATCCCCCAAGCCCACCCGTTCCGGGTTTTTCCTGAATATTTAGCAAACAAAGATGACCAAGTAGGGAGAGCGAGGGCTGCAGCTAAACCCAGGCCCGACTCCACGAGCAAAAGATCCCAGCGATTTGACACTGAAAGATAGGCAAATGTGAGGAGGGCGTTGAGGGCAAAACCTCCAACCATTAAGCTCTCTTTGCTAAACCAGCGGTCGGAGATTTTTCCGACTAGAATTGAAGCTATACCTCGAACTATAAGATATCCTGACCAAGCCCAGGTGACATCCAAAATACTGCCCCCCACGCGGTTGGCAAACAGGGCAAATAACGGGCCAAACATGCCTTCGGCTAGACTCCAGAGATTGTTGCTGACCAGAAGAATTTTCAGAGCTTTTCTGTCCATAGAAAGGTATTTTACCGCGAAAAGGCGTGTTTGGGAAGTATAACCGAAGAATAACCGAAGTATTAGCGGGTTTCGTAGAAGAGGGTGACGGAAGTGGAGATATCGGTGGAGCCGGGTTGGATTTGGGTGTCTTCTGCTTTGGCGTACATCATGGGCAGAGGCCGTGTGTCCCCCGCTGATTCTTGGATGTTGACGATTTTTCCTAAAACAATACCCGCAGCTTTGGCTAAATTTTCGGCCTTGGTTTTGGCATCTTTGACGGCCAGTTCCCGGGCGTTTTGAAGAAGCAGTTTTTTCTTGTCAGCATCGACAGTTAATTGAATTCCACCTATTGTATTGGCGCCTTTGGCGGTGGCTGTATCAATAACTTGATTGATCTTGTCAATTTCCCGAACGGTAATGGTCAGATTGGTGCTGACCTGATATCCAGAAATGCGGGTTTGATCGTATTGGGGGTAAACGGAATAGTTAGATGTTTTAATATCTTTATCCTTGATGCCTAAATTCTTTAATTCTTGAGATATGGCGTTAATTACTGAGTTGGCCTCGCTTTGAGCTGCCTTGACGGTGGGCCGGTTGATGGTGATGCCCAGATCTACAATGGCAGTATCCGGAACAACGGTGACTTTGCCTTCTCCTGAAACAGTGAAGAAATCTTGTTTTTGAGAAACGACGGAAGAAACAGGAATACTGGGACCAAATCTTAAAAGCAGCCAGACGGCTACGAAAACAACTACTAATTTACTCCACCACGAATTCATATATTTATGATACCACAGGAGGAACCTTGCCTTCGAGATTAAGTTTGACCCATTGTTCGAGGCCGGCGGGAGTCCATAATCCAGTAAGAATAAAGCGTTCCACATCAGTTCGGTGTTTGTCGGGGGTTGATTTCATGATTCTGCCGACTGGATCGGCGGCGTAAATGAGCTCTTTGGTTACTCTGGGAAGAAGTCTGCCAGTGAGTTTGTCCCAGTTGTTTCGGTTACGATTAATAAATCCGGAGGGCCAACGTGGCTCTATGGAATATTTGGATATTTCCTGGTGCTGTTTTTGCTCTTCCCCAGCTCGAGATCGGGCGAGAGTAAGAGTTGCATATAGCCCTAGGTGTTTCCAGTATTGCTGAAGAATGAGAGCATCCTGGTAACGTTTGTAAATGGTTTCAAATGACTCGTCAAGTTTTAACTCTGATGTGGCGGTGGGGTTGTCTTTTAGAATGTCGAATATTTTTTGTTCAAAGTATTGGGCTACGGACTCCTTTGTAGATGAGTTGACGTTAGTAAAAGCGCTTTTAATAAAATAGGGAAATGATGATGAAGCAGTAATGGCATGATTGGCGCTATGTCCTAATCCTTCGTGACCAAATTGGGCGAGAAGTTTTTCGGGGACGAGATAGACGGATTTGTGAAACATGCGTGTACAACCGATGGAGGTGATAGCCATGACGTTGGCTATCCAGTTGGTGTACGCCCGAGTTTCGATGGAATCTATGACTATGTGATAATTATCGAGAAAGTCACTTACTCCAGGTAACTTCAAAAAGTGATTACGAAGTACTGATTTGAGAGAAATTAAAGCGTTAAGGACAAGCGTTTCGGCTTGGCTTTTGAGTTCTGAAGATCCCATAAAGACCTTAACTTGGCGATGGGTAATATGTTCTTCGATGAGCCGTTGGTTGGCGGAGACGACTGCCGGTTTATTTTTGTGTAACCATTCAGGGAGAGAGTTTATATCTTGAGGTGGAATATTATAGATAGCCAGAGTTTCTTCTAGAGTGGGCACTTCGGAGGAAAGCTGACTGGATAGTTCCTCCTTTTCTCCGACAGCCCGTCGTTTTAATTCAGCAGTCAGCAATTCGTCAACGTTTTGAGGACTTTGTATATCAGGTAGCGATGAAATGAGGCGGTTGAGTTGGTCGATTATCCTTTGGGTATCTTCGGGATTAATTATTGCGTCTGGATGGTCGAGGTGTGCGTTTCGTTTCTCGATAAGCGAAAATACTTGATCGCCTTGACTAATGAGAGGGCGGAAGTCCACGACCTTATGTTACCATAATTTGGGGTTCTTCCAGTCTGGAAACTCGGGCGTTGATTGCACCGATTTCTTGATCTTGGGTGTTAATTCTGCCCACAAACCCGTCGATTTTGTTGAATAGTTTGCTTCTGAATTCGAAGAAAGATTTTTCCCATAATTCGGGTATAGCAGATAGCTGTTTGGATAGGGATTTGATTGTAGATTGGGTATCCCTGATATCCGCCTTCAAAATTTTGACATCGTCCTGGAGGCCGTACTTGGAAATCCCAGCTCGCCTGATCTCGGTTTTAAAGTCTCTTAACTCTTCCCGTAGGAGCTTGAATTGATCGTTTTGGGAAAGTCTAGGCATCGGGTAGATGATAGCACTGGGCTTTGCCAGTTTGTCAACTAGAACTTTCCGTCTCTTTTTCCAGGCAGGTGACGGAGGCGACGGAGTCGCCTTTTTTGGCAAAACGCATGAGAATGACCCCTTGGGTAGCCCGGCCTAAACGGGGGATGTTGCGCAGGGGCAATTTAATAACTTGGGCGGATTTGGCAGTCAGAATAATTTGCTCAACCGTTTCGTCGATGGAAATACACGAGACAATTTTGCCGGTCTTGGGAGTAATTTCAGCAGCCTTGACACCCTGGCCACCGCGTTTTTGCAGAGGCCACTCTTTGACGCCGGTGCGTTTGCCTAGGCCATGTTCCATGACAATCAAAACGTCGGAAAAGACCTTGCGGCGGCGGTCGGTAGGGGCAGATTTGGTGGAAGGGAAGACTTCCATGCCGACCACGTAATCTCCGGATTTGAGTTCGATGCCGCGGACCCCCATAGTATCACGGGCTGTGAACCTGACATCTTCTTCTTTAAAGCGAATGGATTTGCCTTCGTAGGAAACCAGAAGTACATGATCAGATCCGGTCGTAGGTGTGACCCATTTGAGGGAGTCGCCTTTGTCCAACTTGATGGCAATCTTGCCGGATTGACGGATGGATTCAAATTCAGAAATCTTGGTTTTTTTGATGGTCCCATGGTTGGTGACCATGAGTAGGAATTTGGCCCCATCGTTTTTGCCTAAGGGCAAAACAGTTTCTAGCTTTTCGTCCTGCTCGATATTGATGAGATTGACTACAGCTTGACCTTTGGCCTGGCGGGAGCCCTCGGGTAGATCGTAGGTTTTGATTCTGAAGACCCGGCCCTTGTTGGTAAAGAAATAAATACTGTCGTGAGTGTTTGCCGTAAGAATTTGAGCTATTTCATCCTCGTCTTTGGTAGTCATGCCGGTAACCCCCTTGCCTCCGCGGTGTTGGGCGCGAAATGCGGAGGGTGATTGACGTTTAATGTAGCCAGTAGCCGTAATAGTAACTACTGTATCTTCGGAGGGAATCAAATCTTCTTCGGAGAAATCTCCAATCCCCTGTTTGTAAACTTTGGTGCGGCGGTCATCGCCGAATTTTTCTTCCAGTTCGGCCAGTTCCTTTTTGATGACAGAAAGAATTTTGGTGGGATGAGCTAAGAGGTCTTCCAATTCAGCGATGAGTTGTTTGACAGTTTTGTATTCGTCTTCGATTTTTTTGCGCTCCAGGGCGGCCAAGCGGCGCAGTTGCATGTCTAAAATAGCTACGGCTTGGAGTTCGGACAACTTGAAGCGATCCATCAAGTTTTGCTTGGCGACGTCTGAATCTTTGGACTCTCTAATAGTTTTGATAACGGCATCCAGGTGATCTAAGGCGATGACTAAGCCTTCTAAAATGTGGGCCCGGGCGCGAGCAACTTTTAAGTCGTATTGGGTGCGGCGGGTAATGACGGTTTGGCGGTGGCGGATGTATTCGGCCAGGATTTGCTTGAGAGATAGGGTCTGGGGAGTGCCGTCGACTAAGGCTACAAAATTAGCAGGGAAGGAAGTTTGCAGGGCGGTATGCTTGTAAAGATTATTAAGCAGGCTTTTAGGCTTGGCGTCGCGTTTAAGTTCGATGACTACCCGCATGCCGGTGCGGTCTGATTCGTCCCGGAGATCGGAAATGCCGTCGATTTTCTTCTGGTGCACCAGGTCGGCAATCCTAGCCACCATTTCCGCCTTGTTGACTTGATAGGGAATTTCGGTAATAACGATTTGGGATTTACCGCTTTTACCCTCTTCAATTTCGGCCTTACCCCGGACAATAATTTTGCCCCGGCCGGTGGTGTAAATTTCTTGGATTGCTTTGACGTCATAAATTGAGCCATAGGTAGGAAAGTCCGGACCTTTGACAAATTCCATCAAATCCCCTACTTCGGCCTCGGGGTGGTCGATAAGATAGGAGATGGCATCGACAATTTCTGACAAATTATGAGGAGGAATTTTGGTGGCCATACCCACGGCAATGCCGTCGGAACCCATGAGAAGCAGATTGGGAAGCTTGGCAGGCAAGAAATCCGGTTCTTTGAGAGTGGCATCGAAATTATTGGTCATGCTGACAGTTTCTTTTTCGATATCCAGCATCAGTTCCTCGGAGATTTTGGCCAGTTTGGCTTCGGTGTAGCGCATGGCTGCCGGGGAATCTCCATCTACTGAACCGAAGTTGCCTTGGCCATCGATGAGTGGATATCTCATGGAGAAATCCTGAGCCAGACGGACCATGGCGTCATACACTGGCATGTCTCCGTGGGGATGGTATTTGCCTAAAACTTCTCCGACGATTTTGGCCGATTTGGTGTGTTTAGAAGATGCCTTGAGACCCATGTCCCACATGGCAAAGAGAATTCGGCGGTGAACCGGCTTTAGGCCGTCGCGGACATCGGGCAGAGCCCGGGCGACAATGACGGACATGGCATAATCCAGGAAGTTTTTCTGCATTTCCGTGGTAATTTCCACGGGCTGAATTTTGCCAATATTCTGATCCATAATTACTCTCTAATTGTAGCTATTTTTCGGCCGCTTTACCAGGGGCAAGTAACCCCTATGTTGTTGTAGGGATTGTGTTCCACCTAAGAGGTGGAACAATACTCTGAAACAAGGAAGTTGGGCAAGGAGTAAAATGATTTGTATGGAAGCCCCAAATGATTTGAAGAGACTTTATAAACATTGGGAGAAACATTGTCGCGGCGGTGAGAAAGTTAACCTAAAGAATGTTGTTGACAACGGTATTTTCAGTGACGTACTCGATTTTGCGAAGGAAAGGATGGAGATATGGGAGAGAAAGAGCCAAAACGCTCCCCGTCCTTGGACGGGTGATGCGATTTTGAATAAATACCGGTTTTGTAATGTGTATAGGGAATTGGATCGACAAACTATTGAATTTCACACATTGTTGTTTGGGTTGAGATCGAACTTGTCACTTTGGATGCTAAATATGTTCTATTGTCGCGGGGTGTGTAAGCCAGATACCATAAAGATGACTGGCCTACTTTCTTTTGACATCCGTCAAAATCAGAAAGTTTACAAAACACTGGTAAATCTGCCAAGGCCGAAATATGGAACGGCCTATGTCTTTCCGGTGAGTGTATTGAAAAAAATTGGGTGCCATAGTCGGGAAGAGTTTTGGTGTTTTTATCTGCCTGAAAAGATTAAAAAAATGGCGGCATTGGTTTCTGCGTGCAGGGATGCGAACGTGTGGGATACCGTTGAACGATTGACCGATATTTTGGGGGTTAATTTGAGATTTCATTTAACCGAACTGCTAATTGATGTGGCGTATCAGTATCCAGGATGTGTTAATTTGTTTGATCGGTTTCCGGTGGGTCCTGGAGCTAAGCCAACCTTGTCCCAACTTAGTAAGAATATTTCTGCAGAGGAGTTGGTTGTTTTGTTGTCTAGGTATTATGTGCCAAAGTTTCCTTATTTGACGTTTGGCGGACGAAAGGTAAGTTTGAGCGCCGAAAATTGGGAAGGCTTGGCCTGCGAATTTCGAAAGTATTCTAATCTGAGGTTAGGAATTGGCAGGAAGAGAATCTTTACGAGAGTATAGAGTCAAGAGATAGATGAATCCAATGACGCCCACAATGACAAGAAAGTCTACTTTTGAATGATAATATTTACTGGTATTTAATCCGAGGTCGTTTAAGAAAACGGGCCACTCTTCGAGAAAGATTCCCAAACCGATAGCCGCTGTTACTTTTGGTTTAAATAGTTTTCGTAAAAAGAGGAAATTTTTTTCATTTCCCAAAGTACTGGATAACGAGAGGGGCGATGAGGAGGGCGACGATTTGAATGATTTTCATCATGGGATTGAGAGAGGGGCCGGCGGTATCTTTGAGAGGATCACCCACAGTATCACCGACGATAGCGGCTTTGTGGGTGTCACTGCCCTTGCCCCCAAAATTGCCGTCTTCAATATATTTTTTGGCATTGTCCCAGGCGCCACCGGCGTTGCACATAAACAAAGCCAGCATCAGGCCGGATCCAACGATGCCTCCCAAGAACCCTCCTAAGGTTTCGGCACCTAGAGTGCTAATAAGGAGTGGAGAGATGACAACAATGGCGGCGGGAATGACCAATTCTTTTTGCGCAGCAATGGTGACAATGGCAATGGCCTTGGAATAATCAGGTAGAGCTGTGCCTTCCATAATGCCTTTGATGGTTCTAAATTGGCGGCGGACTTCTTCGACTACTTGGAAAGCTGCTCGGCCCACAGATCCAATGAGACGGGAACTAAAGAGGAATGGCAGGGCGGCGCCAAAGAGAAGCCCAGCAAAAACTTTGGGATTGGCAATATCAATGGACGTTAACCCTGTGGCCTCAAAGTAGGTAGCAAACAGAGAACAGGCGGCTACGGCAGCGGATCCCACCGCGAAACCTTTGGTCAGGGCTTTGGTGGTGTTGCCCACGGCATCCAGGCTTTCGGTAACGTGGGCGGCTTTGCCTTTGAGTCCGGCCATTTCCACCATACCTTGGGCGTTATCGGCAATGGGACCAAAAGTATCCAAAGCCATGATAATTCCGGTAGTGGCTAGCATACCCATGCCGGCTAAAGAAATGCCGTAAAAGCCTAAAAGCAAGTAGCCGACTAAAATGGTGGCAATAACGACGAGGGCAGAGATGAATGTGGAAGTCATGCCGACGGAGAAACCGGCAATAAGGTTAGTGCCGGCACCTGTTTGGGAAGCTTTGGCAATATCCACCACCGGTTTTTCACCTGGACCAGTGTAAAACTTGGTGATGTACAGTAGGGCAACCATGGAAACAATGCCGGTGACCGCGGCCCAGCCAGCCCGGGGTTCGTTGAGTAAATACACGGCTAGAGCCATAAAAGCGGCAGCGGCGGTAACAGCAGAAACGATAAAGCCGCGGATTAGAGGCAAGAAAGGATTTTCGGTCTCGTTTTTGGGTTTAACAAACAGAGTTCCTAAAATTGAAGTAAAAATAGCGGCGGCCCGGGCCAGAAGCGGGAAAACGACACCCGGCAGGCCAAACATGGCGCCACCCAAAATCATGGAGGCCACAACGGTTACCTCGTAAGATTCAAAAACATCGGCAGCCATACCGGCACAGTCACCTACGTTGTCACCGACATTGTCAGCAATGGTGGCGGGATTTCTAGGATCGTCTTCGGGAATCCCCTTCTCGATCTTGCCGACCAAATCTGCTCCCACATCTGCGGCTTTGGTAAAAATGCCTCCGCCCACACGCATAAATAAAGTTAGAAGTGCAGCTCCAAATCCATACCCCACTAAAACATCGGTGGCCTGATTGCCGGTGAAATAGGCCCACATATAAATAGCAGAAACTCCCAACAGACCCAGACCGACGACCAACATGCCATTGACGGACCCGGCATCGAACGCTACACTCAGAGCGGGCTTTAAACCAGATTGAGCAGCATTGGCGGTTCTAACATTGGCCCGGACGGCAATCCACATGCCACAGAAACCGATGATGGCTGAACCAATGGCGCCGAGAAGAAAAGCTACTGCGGTGGGAATACCTAACGCATAGCCAACGACCACAGCCAATACGGCCATGATGGGGAAAACTACCGAAAATTGGCGACGCAGATATGACATGGCACCATCACGCACAGCTTTGGCAATGGCCATAAGTTTGGGAGAACCTTCAGAAACTTTTAAGACTTTGCGGGTGAGATATAAGCCGTATCCAAGGGCAATTACGGCTGTAGTGGGAGCGGTAAATAGGGCAATTAGTTGAATGTCCATGACATATTTTATATCAAGCCTGGATTAAATGTCTACCCCGTATTCCACCTTTAAGGTGGAAGGATTAAGGTGGAAGGAGGGGGAGAGAGATTAGCGATCTAGGTCAAGAGCAAGATGTTTGACCACTTCTAATTCTCTGGCATAGTCGGAGTGATTGAGGACAAAAGTTTGGTAGTCAAAATTAGATTTAAAATGAGACAATATGGGTGTAGCGTTGGCTAGAGTGGAATTGCCTTTGAGATAGTCGGGGAATGATGACCAGGGATAAGTAAGCAGCTCAGATTTTTTGATAACAGAGGATACATAAGGGTTGAGATGGATATAACGGGAGAGATGAATTAACTGCTCTTCGGATTCGACACAAACGGCTTTAAATGGACCTTGGAATAAAGAGCCTGGACGTGAGTATTTGGTATTGAAATAGCGAGTGTAACTATTGGTGAATTGGCTGACAAATTTGGAGATGCCTTGGTCTTGGACTTGCTTGAGTAAGAGGTGGAAATGATTAGGCATGAGAACAAAGCTGATGATTTGTACGAGCTTCGAATCATTGCGACTTAATGATTCAAGTAATTTGGATTTTTCGTCGGGAGATAGAGATTTGTAGCGGGAGAGTTTTACAGGTGGTTGGGAATATTGGTAATAAGACAATGATAATATGGCTTGCCGATAATCGCTGGCGGAAGAGAAAGTGGGCAGGCGGGCGACGCCACGGTTATATATGTGGTAGTATCCCCCAATTTCTAGTGGAACGTTTCTGCCGGCCATATTTTAAGGCTGTTCCACCTTTAAGGTGGAATGTTAGATGTCTAGGGTGGCGGTTTTGGCGTGGGTGGTAATGAATTTCTTTCTAGGGGGGACTTCGTCACCCATGAGGGTAGAGAAAACGTGGTCGGCGGCGGCCGCATCGGCCACGTCTACCCTTTTTAAGATGCGGTTGACCGGATTCATGGTTGTTTCCCATAATTGCACAGCACTCATTTCTCCTAAACCTTTGTAGCGCTGAATAGTAAATTTTTGACCTGGGTGCTTGGCTAACAATTCGTCTTTTTCGACGTCGGAGTAGACGTGGAAAATCTCTTTGCCGATCTCGATTTTGTATAAGGGTGGCATAGCCAGATACAGATGACCGTTTTGAATAATGTAGGGAAGGTGGCGATAGAAGAAAGTCATAAGCAGGCAGGCGATGTGCGAGCCGTCCACGTCGGCGTCGGTCATAATAATTACCCGATGGTAACGTAGCTTATCGGGGTTAATAGTTTCCCCGATGCCCATGCCCAGGGCGATAGTCAGTTCTTTGAGTTCCTGGAAGGCGATGACCTTGTCCAGCTGGGCCCGTTCGGTGTTTAGGACTTTGCCGCGTAGGGGTAAGATGGCTTGGAATTTGCGGTCGCGGCCGTTTTTGGCGGAGCCTCCGGCGGAAGGGCCTTCTACTATATATAGTTCACATAAACTAGCGTCACGTTCTTGGCAATCGGCGAGTTTGCCGGGCAGGGTCATGCCCTCGAGGGCGCCTTTTCGTAGCACGGCGTCTTTGGCCGCTCGAGCTGCAAGACGCGCTCTCGCGGCAAGCATGACTTTCTCGACAATCCGTCTGGCGTCGGCAGGATTTTCCTCGAAATAAGTATCCAGGCCTTCTTTAACGACAGTGTTCACGAAGCCTTGGGTTTCGGGATTATTGAGCTTGGCTTTGGTTTGGGATTCGAACTGAATAGATTGGGTGGGAATTTTGACGAAGATGATGGCAGTCAGACCCTCGCGCATATCTTCGCCGGTCAGAGAATTTTCGGAGTCTTTGATGGCCCCGATTTTTTTGGCGTAGTCGTTGATAGCCCGGGTGAGAGCAATTCTAAAGCCGGTGACGTGGGTGCCGCCGTCGACGGTGTTGATGACGTTGACGAAAGACTCGATAACTTCGTTGAAACCATCGTTGTACTGTAAGGCTACCTCGACTTCAGTATGATCTGCGGTTTTTTTGATATAAATGGGAGCAGTGAGGGTCTTTTTGTCGCGGTTGGTGTGGGCAACTAGAGATTTGATACCGCCTTCGAAATAAAATTGCTTGGAGGTGCCCGTTCTTTCATCAGTTAAGTAAAAATGCAGACCGGCGATGAGGTAGGCCCGATTTCTGACGGAAGTTTCGATAAGGGAGTAGTCCCAATCGATGGTGGTAAACATGGTGGAGTCGGGCTTAAAAACGGTGAAGGTTCCAGTCGGGGAATTCAGTGTGTTCTGGGGGTGCGGGGTGATTTGAACCTTGGCTTTAGGGATGCCCTTTTTGTATTCCTGAAAGTAGGTTTTGCCGTCGCGGCGGACCTCCACGCGCATGGTGTCTGACAGAGCGTTGGTGACGGAAGCGCCTACTCCATGCAGACCGCCGGAGACCTTGTAAGTTTTTTCGTCGAATTTGCCTCCGGCATGCAGCTTGGTCATGGTTAGTTCCAAAGCGGAGACCTTGGCTTTAGGATGGATGTCTACCGGGATACCCCGGCCGTCATCTTGAACGGAGAGTGATCCGTCTTTGTGAATAGTGAGCCAGATGTGTTTGGCATAACCTGCCAGGGCTTCATCGATGGAATTGTCAGCAATTTCCCAAATAAGGTGGTGCAGACCCTTACTGTCTGTGGATCCAATGTACATGCCGGGGCGTTTGCGGACGGGTTCAAGTCCCTCTAGGACTTGGATGGAAGAAGCCATGTAGTCTGTGGGCGCGGCTTTGGCCATATTATGATCATGATATCAAGATTTTGAGGTCACATCAAGGCCAAATGAGTCAGACAGAGCTTGAGGTTCACGTTGGCTTTAAGATACCTGCGGGTGTCGACTATCAGTTGATAGTCTAAGTCTAAGTCTAAGTTGGAGTGGAGCAATCTTTCAAGGTCGTCGAGAAACTTTAAGGCCGATTCGCGGGTGAATTCCTGCTCTTCGAGGATTTTGAGGCGGTCCCCTACCCCGGATGACTGGAGCTTTTTTAGTAAATCCGACGTATAGGTCATATAGGTCGCATCGAACTTATAGGACATATAGGGAGCGGGAATAATCTGAACGCGGGAGAGGATGGTGGGTAAGAGCGAATCTGGCTGGGAGGTAATTAGGTAGATGAGGGCGCCGGGGGGTGGCTCCTCGAGAGTTTTGAGGAGAGCGTGTTGAGCGGGTAGGGTGAGTAGGTGAGCTTGGTGGATGACCACGGTATTGTGGTCGGATTGGGTGGGTTTGCGGGACAGGAAATGCTGGATGGCGCGGACTTCGTCGATGCCGATGGATTTGTCCGGGGAGATGTGTAGGGTGTCAAGCCCCTCGGCAAGCTCGGGGTTAACTGTTGTTAAGAATGCGTGCATGTACTACTATTATAGTATGCCTGCCCAGAATGCGGACGATGCGGGAGTGGTGGATGTCCTGCTAAAAGAAAAAAAAGTAACAGCTGAGGATGCCAGGAATGCCCAGATGGCCTTTGTGTCTACAGGCAAGAAAGCCACCGAGTGGCTGGTAGATCAGGGTAAAACTACCGCAGAAGAAGTGACCATGGCTAGAGCCGCTTTTTATAACGTGCCGTTTATTAAACTTTCCGAACAAGCTATTTCTCCCATAGCTATTTCGTATATTGATCAGCCGGTGGCGCAACGGTTTACCGTTATGCCTTTTGATTACAAACCTGAAACGCGGGAGCTGTGGGTAGCTATGGCCAATCCGGTGGATCTGGCGGCCATTGAATTTCTGGAGAAAAAATCGAAATTGAGAATTAAGCCATATGCCTCACTACCTGCAGACGTCATCAAGGCGATTGAAGACCGATATGAACAAAGCCTGTCAGGTGAAGTAACGGCGGCTCTGAAAGAAGCGGGAGGAGAAACAGCGGCGGAAGTAAAAACTGTGGATATCCGGCGCATGGGAGATGTCATCAAAGAAGCCCCGATTGCCAAAATTGTGACCACTGTGTTGGAATTTGCCATGAGATCCCGGTCGAGCGACGTGCACATTGAACCCATGGAAGGCCGGACGAGGGTGAGATACCGGATTGACGGCATCTTGCACGAAAAATTGGTATTGCCGAGGAGGATTCACGAGGCCTTGATTTCCAGAATAAAGATTTTGGCGGATATGAAGATTGACGAAAAAAGAATTCCCCAGGACGGCAGATTTAACTTCCGCACGGAAACAGAAGAGGTGGATTTGCGGGTGTCTACTCTCCCCACAGCTTTTGGGGAAAAGATCGTGATGCGGCTTTTGAAAAAGTCCGGCGGCGTGCCCACCTTACAGGAATTGGGTCTTAGAGGCCGGGCCCTAAAAAATTTGGAAGAATCTATCCTGCGGCCGCACGGAATTATTCTGGTGACGGGACCCACCGGATCGGGAAAAACGACCACGCTGTATTCGGTGTTGTCGCGAATTAACACAGTCAAAGTAAACGTGGTGACGATTGAAGACCCGGTGGAATATCAGATCGCCGGAGTAAATCAGGTGCAGGTTAATCCCCTGGCGGGACTGACTTTTGCTTCGGGGTTGCGGGCGTTTTTGCGGCAGGATCCGAACGTGATTATGGTAGGAGAAGTCCGGGATCAGGAGACGGCAGATTTGGCCACTCAGGCGGCCTTAACCGGGCATTTGGTGTTTTCGACACTGCACACTAGCTCGGCTTCGGGGGCATTGCCCCGGCTTTTGGATATGAAGGCGGAACCGTATCTGTTGGCTTCTACCATGACCTGCATCGTAGGCCAGCGGGTGGCCAGGAAAATTTGTCAGATGTGTAAAAAACCATATACGCCCGCGCCGGAAGTGCTAGAGGACATCAAAAATATTTTGGGTAAGTTATTTACACCCACTACTCAATTGTTTAAGGGCGAGGGGTGCGATGAGTGCGGGCGGACAGGATACCGGGGACGGGTGGGGGTATTCGAAGTGCTACCGGTCTCTGAAAAAATCGGGAGACTGATTTTAGAGCACGCACCAGCCGGAGAAATTGAAAAATTGGCGGTGGAGGAAGGCATGATTACCATGAAACAGGATGGTTATTTGAAGGTGGTCGAAGGAGTGACGACAATTGATGAAGTTTTGCGCGTCGCACAAGAATAAATGAAAACTATTCAAGAACTATTGCAATATGTGGTCGATAACAAGGCGTCGGATTTGCATGTGGTGGTGGGGGCTCCACCCACGGTTAGGTTGGATGGGGCTTTGGTGCCGGTGGCTGGTGAAGCAGCAGTGACTCCGCTGTCGGCGGGACAGTTGATTAACGGGGTGCTATCGGCCGAGCAAAAAGAGGTACTTACTGTAAACCGGGAATTAGATTTTTCTTTTACCCTGGCCGAAAAAGCTAGATTCAGGGTGAATGCTTACCAACAAAAAGGATCGATGGCGGCGGCGTTTCGACTGGTACCGGCGGTGATTCCGGGGATTGAAGAATTGGGATTGCCAAAGATTTGCCATCAGTTCGCGGCATTAAAGCAAGGATTTATTTTGGTAACGGGACCGACGGGGCACGGTAAGTCTACGACCCTGGCGGCCATGCTGGAAGAAATCAACAAAACGCGGCCGGTGCATATTGTGACGATTGAGGATCCGGTGGAATATGTATACGCTTCGACCAAGGCACTGGTGTCACAGCGGGAAATCCGGCAGGATACGCATTCTTGGGAGATTGCACTGCGGTCGGTATTGCGGGAGGATCCGGATGTAGTGTTGATTGGGGAAATGCGGGATTTTGAGACCATTGCGGCGGCTCTGACCATTGCCGAAACGGGACATCTGGTGTTTGCGACGTTGCATACTAACTCGGCGGCGCAAACGGTGGACCGGATAGTGGATGTGTTTCCGGAATCCCAGCAGGCCCAGGCCAGATTGCAACTCTCGGCAAATTTGGAGGCGGTGTTGTCCCAAAGACTGGTGCCTAAAACCACGGGCGGAAGAGTGGTGGCTTACGAAATTATGTTGGGATCCGGGGCGGTAAAAACGGCCATCCGCGAAGGCCGGACGCATACCCTAGACAACATTATTACCACCTCGGCAGAGATGGGCATGGTGAGCCTGGAATCTAATTTGGAAGCGCTGGTAAAGGCTGGAACTATTACTTTGGAAGTGGCTCAAGCATATGGATTGAGGAGGGGCAAATGAAATTCCGGTACAAAGCCCGTGATCCGCATGGACTGGAGATTAAGGGAGCTATGGAGGCACCTGACGCTAAAAGTGCGGCCGCCATGTTGCGGGATAAAAAACTGCTGGTAATTTCGGTGTCTCGGGAGTTGGCTGAATTTAATTTTGGCTGGGGCCGGGTTAATCCATCGGAAGTGACCAATTTTACCCGGCAATTGGCGACTATGATTAATGCCGGACTACCCATTACCGATGCTCTGAATTTACTGCGGTTGCAAGCCGGACCGGCGCTGGCCCCAGCCGTAGAACAAATCATGGGAGATGTCCAAGCTGGTGTGAGTTTGTCGGAGGCGATGAGCAAACATCCGAAACTATTTTCTAAAGTGTATGTGGCTCTCGTCAAAGCTGGAGAAACGGCGGGGGTAGTGGAAACGATTCTGACCCGGCTATCGGATACTTTGGAAAAAGGCCGGGTGTTTAAGGGCAAGGTGATTTCGGCCATGATTTACCCCGCCATAATTCTAATCGGCATGGTGGCGGTGATGATTCTGATGATGGTGGTAGTGATTCCTAAACTGACCGAGGTCTACCGGCAGTTTGACTCCCAATTGCCGCTGGCGACCCGGATAGTAGTGGGAGTGTCTGACGTGTTTATGCATTACTGGTTGTTGATAGCGATTGGGGTGTTTGGAGCAGTGGGGGTGATGGGGGGGTATATGAAGACGGCGGCCGGACGGAGATGGTGGGACCGCCTGGTGTATAAATTTCCGGTAATGGGGTCTCTGGCGAAGGAGACGATGCTGACAGAACTAACCAGGACTTTGGCTCTTCTGGTGGGATCTGGAGTAGCCATCGTGGAAGCCCTGAACATTGTGGCCGGGGCGGTAGGAAACGTGATTGTAGAGGCAGAAATGAGAACGATTGCCAAACGGGTAGAGAAAGGGTTTCCGCTAGCAGTTTCTTTCGCGGAAGCGGATAGTTTCCCGCCTATCGTAGGGCAAATGATTGCCGTGGGAGAGGAGACTGGCAAGCTGGACGATGTACTGGCCAAGCTGTCCACTTTCTTTGAAAGCGAGAGTGAACAAAAGGTGAAGAACTTGACAACAGCCTTGGAGCCCGTCATATTGATAGTAATGGCCCTGGGAGTTGGATTTTTGATGTATGCCATTATCATGCCGATTTACGGAATTACCAATAAGCTATGACGAAGGCGGTGAGAAATAAGTGATTAAAAAAGGTTTTACATTAATGGAACTGCTAGTAGTCATGGGTGTGCTGGCAGTACTGGCCGGCGGGGTGGTGGTCATCATCGATCCGGCAGATAAAATCAACGCAGCCAACGACGCCAAAGTACAAAACGACATCGGCCAATTGGCGTCAGCTTCCCAATCTTACGCAGCCAGCCAAAACGGCTTTTATCCCGCGTCTACGGCTCAAATTGTGGCCAACGGAGATCTGGTTCGGTCGCCCTCGGCCCCGACCGGATATTCGGCATATACTTTTACAGCGGCACCGGGCGGGTGTACCGGCGGATCAACATGCACTAGCGTGGTGGTTACCGGGCAGCTGAAAGCCAAGAAATACTTGGGCTACGCCACCTGGAGGTATGATTCGACAACGGGTGTGAGCTGTCCTTGGAGCGGATCGGCGTGCAAACCTTAATCTGGTTGGCATTAGGAGCAGCGGCGGGGAGCGCGGCGAACGCAGTAATTGATCGCCTACCCCGCCGGGAATCGTGGTGGGTCGGCCGGTCGCATTGTGATAAATGCGGGCACGGGTTGGGAATTTGGGATTTGGTTCCGGTTGTTTCGTATTTGATGTTGGGGGGTAAGTGCCGGTACTGCAGGTCGTCTATCACCTTGCGGAATTTGATAGTTGAGCTTTTTTTGGGATTGTCATTTGTGGTCATAAATGGTCATTCATGGTCATTGATGGCTATTTTGTGGGTGACGGTGGTGATAGCCGTGATGGATTGGGAAACAATGTTAGTTAGTGATTGGCTGGTGGGAGCGTGGGCGGTGTTAGCTGTATTAAGTATCAAGTATCAAGTATCAAGTATTTATGGACTGTTGGTGGGAATTGGGGTGATCGGGGGGATCCGGGTGTTGACTAAAAAAAGAGGGATGGGAGAGGGAGATATTGGGATTGCGGCAGTTATGGGATGGTGGTTGGGGTGGCCGCGGGTTGCACCAGCTTTGTGGACTGCATTTGTAGCTGGTGCGGCTTATGGTCTTTGGCTTCTAGCTTTTGGCAAGAAGAAGATGAAAAGTAAGATGGCTTTTGGACCGTGGCTGATTTTGGGAGCGTGGATCGGCTACGTGTGGGGTGATAAGATAATAAAGTATGTTTTCCATACTTGAGTGGAAACGGGGTGAGGTGCTATTTGTGGCCGGGGTGGTGGTGGTGATTTTGGGAATTTCGGGAGTGCAGTTAAGAGTGAGCCAGATGAAAACCCGGGATGCACAGAGAAAGGCGGACGTGGAACTGGTGGGTAGAGCGTTGGCGACATATCTGGAAGATCATCAGGCGCTACCGCAGGCTACGGATGGCCAAATCGCTGCTTGCGGCTACGGTCGGAGGGAGGCGTGTGTGTGGGGTCAGGGTGGCATTGAGGATGAAGACGGAGTAAGTTATATAAAGAAATTACCTATCGACCCCTTCTCTTACAAAGGCTGGAAATATGTGTACTCGGTTAATCCGGAACGAACTAAATACAAACTCTGCATCAGTTTGGAGTACAAGGCTGACAAGCAATACAAAAAAGATATACAATGTAATTGGTATGCGGAAAACTAGATCAGGGTTCACTTTAGTAGAACTAATCATTGTGATGTCGATTATCGGGGTGTTGGCCGGATCTACCGTGTTGATCAGTATTTCCACTAATTTGCAAAGAGGAAGGGATACCAAACGGAAAGCTGATCTGACAGCCATTCAATCAGCCCTGGAGATATACAGAAGTGATATCGGGGCGTATCCTGCAGGAACCGGTACTTTATCTCCAACATATATGGGGACCGTGCCAACGGATCCTAAAACTAAACAAGCCTATGCATTTACCCCGGCGGGTACGGCATACATCTTGTGTGCGACTTTAGAAAACCCTGCTGGTGCGTATTGTGTGAGCAATCCATGAGGCGCGGATTTACCATAGTTGAGCTAATAGTAGGCTTTGGCGTGATTGCCATTCTGATTGGAACTGGTATGAGTATTTCTCAACAAGCGCAAAGGCGGCAAGCGGTGATCCAGGCTGCAGAAGGTCTGTCAACTACTATGAAGATTGCCCGGGAAAATGCGCTGGCTGGGAAGAAAGATACGATCGCATGCGCAGCCCCATTGGACGGATGGCAGGTCAGAGTACAAAGTAATGGATATGTGTTGGAGGGAGTATGTGGGGGGACGAAATTTTTTGATAAAACTACGACGTATGCTATGGGAATTACCAACTCCCCTACTCCGACGGTATTATTTAATCCTTTGGCTTTGGGAGCAACAGCGGCAACAATTACAGTTTCAGGGAGTGGAACAACACAGACAGTTACAGTGAGTGGATCAGGAGAGGTGCAATGAGAACTGGACAGATGCTGGTGGAGGTCCTGTTAGCTATTGCGGTGGCGGCGTTGGTGCTGGTGGGTATGGCGCAGTTATCCACCCGGTCTCTGACCACGTCTAACTTTTCGAGGTCTAAATCCCAAGCTGATGTGTATGCACAGGAAGCGGTGGAAATGATAAGGACTGAAAGAACTACCAAAGGATGGAGTGACTTTTTTACTAGTTATTCGTGTGACACTCTAGATGGCACTCTCACAGGTGGATTTACCAGAAATGCCACCTGTACAAAGGTTAGTGGAATACCGGAGAAAGTAACCGTGACTGTAACTGTGAGTTGGGCGGAAGCTGGGAAGACATTTAATTCCACTCAAACGACCGAGTTGAATCAATACTAGTATGCAAAAAGCCTTTACCCTCATTGAATTAGTTGTCGTTATGGGTCTGATTGCCATGCTGGGAACGATTACGACAGTGATGTTGGTGGCCACTCTTCAGGCTGCCAAAAAAGCCTCGGCTGTGTCTTTGGTAAAAAGTGAAGGAACTTATGTGGTAAATATAATGACGCAATTGCTGAAATTTTCCACCGATGTGACGTTGTGCGGAAACAACTCTGTGACATTTCAACCCCGGGCAGATGATAGTGACCTGGCGGAACTATCTTGTAAAGGAGCGGGGCCGTACTATATAGCTTCTAATAGCGCTAGCTTGACAAGCGATAAAGTGGAAATGACTACCTGCACTATTAGTTGTGACGATCCAGATCCTGCCCTAGTCAATAAGGTTAACGTAAGTTTTAACTTGCAGGTGAAAAACGCGACTTTTACAACTGAAAAATCTACAGTAGACTTCAGAACAGAAATTAATTTGAGAAATAGGGAATAATTTACGGGTGTTCTTCTGATTTGAATTGGTTGCGGTTGAGGACGGGGGCGGGAATACGGGCCAGGTATTCGGGATGATGCACAAACAGCTCGGCGGGGGTGGCTCCGGTAGTGGTGCGCTGCAGGGTAACGCCGGTTAGGGCAGCTACCGATCCGTCAATTACCAGAGGGGTGGCCGAATCGCCGGTGGCGAATGTGACATCGGTTAAAAATAACCCCTGAATGTTGTTTACTGCCGGATTTACCGTAATATTTCCTTTGGCAATGACGATCAGGATACCCTGGCTGCCCAGAGTAAGGTTGCTGGTAATAGTGACCGGTCCTTCGGACAGAATAACCACCACGTTATCTCCTACCGCTCCGCCGAGACTGGTGCCGGAGGCACCGACTTGCCAGTAACCGGTAGTTAATAAGCCGGAATAGGCTTGGGGGGTCACCTTGTTACCCACTCTCCTCTTGAATTCGGCATACGAATTATCAGCCAGGGCGGCGGAAGAAATGGTGGAGACCACATCCCAGCTCCTGGGGTCCCCTGCAGGGGAACAAGTAGTTCCTCCGCAGCTAACCACGGCCGGAACTCCGGTTTTGTCTACCAGCGTGCCACCATTAGCATCCGCGTCACTCCTGACGTTGCCCTTGGCACTTGCTCCCCCGTCCCTGACCTGCCACCAGCCGGTAGTGCTGGGCGGTGGAGGCGGGGGCGGAGGCGGTGGAGTTCCCCCCGGCCCCGGCGTGGGAGTCGGCGTGGGCGTGGGCGTCGGCCCGCCGGTGCATTTGGAAGTCGAAGTGCCGGATCCCCAGGAGGTTTGGGGAGTACAAGTTTGCCCCACTCCTTGGCACTTAGTACCGTATTCCAGAGATGATTTTTTGTCGCACAAGTTTTTCCCCGGGTAGAGCGGACCGCATGTGGTGTCGCTGTTATAATAGTCAGTGCAGGGTACACAATCTGTTACTTGATTTAGACAAGTGTCATATGCTCCCAGTTTTCCGCAGTCGACTTCGTCATAGCCAACTACCTGTCCGCTGGAATGACACAGCCCCGTCGTACAGTTAGTGTTATAAACGCAATACGAGTCACTAGTAGCACTACCAGGAAGAACACAGTTACCGTTTTTTCCGTCCCATCGAACTGGTGGAGTGGTTCCTGGAACATAATAATAGCAAGTCACTTGATCGTTTCCCGTCCATTTTGTTTCATCTGCCGGGTCAGTAGATTGTCGGCATTTTGTACAGTTTTCGGTGCAACTACCTCTAAGCTCACAGGTGGGGAGAGTGCAAGCTTGAGTCGATGGACCTGAACAGCCTGATCCGCCGCAGGACGGCGATGGGTTAGTGCAGGTCCGGCTTTGAGAGCCTCCGACGCAGGCACTCCAGGCTGACCAGCCGCCGTTGACTGGTGAGCAGCAAGCGGCAGTGGACGGGCACCAATTGCCGCAGTCATTGCGGCCGCCCCCAAACCCGCAGTAAGTGGGACAGCTGTTGTCGCAGCAGGCGGCGGTAGCCGAGCAGTATTTAGAACAGAATGTATTACAGTTGGTGGTGCCGTAGACAGTTTGTGCAGGCTGGCCGCAACCAGTGGGACAGGTGGCATTGCAGGAGGTGACTGTGCATGGAGGTGGAGAATATACACATACACAAGCAGAGCCCTGCGTTTTGCACGTACCACCACTACACGTACCTCCACATTCACCAAATCTGTTAATACTGCAAGCTGCAGTTGCGGGTTGAGCAAACAGAGAGCCAGTTGCCCAAAGAACTCCCACTGAAATTACTAAAATTACTACTTTGCGGGCAAGTTGTAGCATGGCCTGTCTTCTACATTAACAAAATTGGGCGTAATTTGCATATAGTTGGTGACTTTTTTCCAAACATTGTCTTTGGTTCCAATGAGTAGCACATCCCCTTCGCAAAATGCCCTTCCCCACTCTTGGCTGGTATACATGTCTTTGATGAGAACGGTGGGCTTGGTCCGGTCCTTGGGGTCACGAGTGATGATGTAGGATTTGGCGGCGTCGCCCACAGCTAGACTTACGGTTTTCCCTAGGTACAGCTTGACTTCCAGATTGTCGGAATTGGGAAACCATTTGGTAACATACCCGTACGCTTGATAAATCGTCTTGTCACTAAAAGTCCCGGTAGTTATGCTACGTGATCTGGAAACAGCAGGTTGCGTTTTCCTGAAGAACTTGAAGTAGGCTGATACGGCTATCAGAACTAGAACCAAGATCAGGATGGCAGCTCCAATCTTTCTCACATTTCCAATATACCACAGTGTGTGGCTCTATTTCATTTTGTAAACCACGGATATTGGTACTAATTTATCGTTTAGTTTCATGAGAATGTTCCAAAAACTTTCTGTATCATGGGAGTTCGATGCGGCAATTAGTTCCCAAAGAATGTCCGGCAGTCCGTACCTCTCAGCTATTTGGTTAGCATAATACGTCTTATCATCACCAAGTAGTATCGATGGATCGAGATAGAGTTGGATTTCACTAGGATTTTGCATAGCATCATAGATGTTAAGCTCGCTGGGCAGATATGGGTTCGCCGCGTTTATTGTTACCTCTTCATTTTTTGGACCTCTCATTTTAAGAATATACGTGTCTTTATCGTCTATGTTCACAATTGATTCTCTGTCAACCCACTTGTTGTCTGCCAGCCCTGCACCTAGCCATATATGTAGTATACCGTTGCTATCTACTGTTAATCCCCCATTAGTACTGCCCTCGAGGGGAGCGTTTTCTAGGTCAGAGAAATCCATGTTGGATTCTATGGTCATGAGCTGCTCGTAGGTGAGTTTTTGGGCTTGGGATACGTCAGTCATTTGTTCGAAGGGAATGAGGGCGGGGGTGGCTGGGGCTTCGGCGTTGATGGAATGGACTTGATCGCCGATGGTGACGTAACCGGTTGAGAGATCCATGGTAATTTGCGCATCGGGAAGTTCTCCGACTACCCAGTCTTGCTCTCCCGGAAGCTGAAGGTCGCGGTCATTAAGAACGTTGTAATTACCGTCTGCGGTTCTTTCGATCATTACCGGTTTTCCGTCCGGCCCAATTCCCATGAAATACTGACTGCCCTCAATTATTTCCCGGATTCCGATGACAACGATTTTACTTTGTTCTTCTCCGTAGACATAGATTCCGGGAGAGGACTCCCTTTGATTAAGAGGCAGTTCTTGGACAGCCTCAAGTGAGCCGGAGACAAAATAAGACGGACCGCCAAGCCCTGCCTGGACGGTAATCCCTGTTTGCCTTTCTGCGTCGGCGACGAAGCCGTAATTTTGGATTATTTCAGGGGGAATATCACCCGGCAGTTTTTGAATGGATCCGACTATTAGCTCTGTGCCCAATTGTAGTCCGCCACCCATGATGGGAATGTTTGAGCCCAGAAGCCTTTCGCCTTCCGGGCTGGTAGTGGGTGTGGTTTCCACCCCTGTCGTAGTTGTAGCATCCGGCGCTACAGGAGTGGGAGAAGGTTCCGGTTGAGCAGTTGGAATTGGAATTTGGGTTTCTACAGGAGGTGTTTCAGTACCTATTCCTAAAGCCGGGCAGGTGGCCGCAACCGCGGTTATGGTTAGAAGTCCTATTTGAAACCAAAACCTTCGGGGAAATCTATGAGCGTATTCCCCCATTTTTTTAAGGACAGCCAGTGCGTTTTCTGCTTCTAGCATCATCTGAGTCTGCTCCATGTCACTTTGTATCCATGAATAAATTTGATTGACCGGAGCTTCCAATTTGGGAACAAAAGAGAAGAGCTTTTCGCTGACACCCATAGTTTTGGTTTTGTCCCAACATTTTGGCTGGACAGAATTAAAAACCGCCTCGCGGCGGAGCTTTGATAACTTTAAAGTTTAGCTTTGCCGAGCATTGCCATAAGTATATCACACCCGCCAAATCTGTCAAGAAACTATGGGATATATAGAGGTGCTAGAGTATTATGGGTATGCCCTGGGTTTTGACTTCGTGGGCGAGAAGATTGTACTTTTCAGCAAAATCGGCTGGACTCATGGGATGAGGCTCTATTCTATCGTCAATTTTTCCCGCAACCGTACTCAATTTTACATATTCATCTATGAAGTCCTTTCCCAATTTAGAAGAGACTATACAGACGTCTATATCGCTTCCTGGATGAGGATTTCCTTTAGCATATGAACCAAATAGGTATGCCGTGGTGACTGGTATCCCATTGGTTTTGATTGAAACTACAAACTTCTTGGCGATTTTCAACGCGTCGCTTTTCATTTACTTATGATAGGTCATGAAATAATTTCCTAGTTTTCTGATTTTGTCTAACAGACTTGTAGTATATTTTGGAGTAGCTTTGTCATACATTTTCCTCTTGTCTTCGGGATATCTAGCGGAGATATTGAAACCGGAGATTTCTCTGAGCTTTGGCACCCGACAACCAAAGCTGTACAACTTGGGTTTGGGTCATGTTTTTATGATAGCATACTGCCTAAATCTGTCAAGAAACTATAGGATGTATACGCACAATTAAACAAATTTCCAAAGTTTGTCAAATTTTATCTCAACTGGAATGAGCTCTGAACTTGTTTGACTGGCAATAACTAGGTCTACTTCTGCCTTGGCCGCATTCCGCCAAAAATACATAAGCCGTCAAACCTGGTTACCAACCCTCCTTGACCCTCCGGCGTCTCGATAATCAAATCCGTCTCTTTTGAAACCTGCAAAGAACTGCATAATTCAGAGATATTTACCAGATTAGCGCCAGTCATTACCCAAAATAACAGCATCTTATCTCAAATAATCCAGCGGGTTGACTGCCACTCCCCCCTTGCGGATTTCAAAATGCAAATGCGGCCCGGTGCTTCTGCCCGTCGACCCTTCTGCCCCCACCTGATCCCCGCGCTTGACCGTTTGCCCAGCCGTGACATAGATTTTTGACAAATGCCCATACAGGGTCACAAAGCCATTCCCATGATCAATCATCACCCGGTTCCCATACCCTGCGTTATCCGGCCAGCCGGCCGCAATTACCCGACCCGCATCTGCCGCCAGCGCCGGCGTCCCAAAACCGGTAGCAATATCCAGCCCCTTGTGATACCACACAAATCTCTGAGTAATCACCCCTCCGATCGGCCACACAAACTGGCCCGTAGCCGAAACTGCTCCCGCATTGGGCGTCTTTTGGGCCACATACAAAGTAGGTGACCACGGAATGATATTTGGTCTCTTTCCCTCCGGCACAATCAGCGCTTGTCCCACTGCCAAGGCAAAAGTCTCATCATCGGCAAAGACGTTAAAAGGGAAATCTACGATTCCTTGCGTCCCAGCACTATATTTTTTGGCAATTGAGTAAATTGTCTCCCCCCGTACCACTTTGTGCGACACCCCAGCCACAGGCAAAATTCTTAATTTCTGCCCCGGTTTAATATCCTTCACATCCGCCAAATTGTTTTCCCACCTAATGGTATCGCTGTCGATGCCAAACTTGGCCGCAATCACCGACACCGTGTCCCCTGATTGCACCACATACTCCTCAATTTTATCTCTCACCCTATCTGACTTTTGCGTCGTCGTTTCGTTATCGGTAACCGACCGCACCACTTCCGACGGCGATGTGCTATTCCACGGATCCGGAGCAATCCCCGGAAAGGAGCTCGCCAATACCGGCGCCAGCACAATTCCCAATCCCACCAAAGCCGCCATACCAATATGCACAAACGGCCGGGCAAACCGCCCCCGCTGCCGGTACAAGGCCCCTGCCACCACCCCCTTGACCCCCTCGAAGCCCCTAAACACCCGGTAGCCTCGCCAGAAGGTGTATTTCCACCACAGCCGGCCATAATCCTGTACCTCGCTCCACCACTGCTTCATGCCCCACTATTTTAGCAAATGCTTAGCCAATTTCTTGTCAGCCGTCAAAATATCACATTTCATCTCTTGTGCTAGTCCCCACAAGTAACAATCTACCAAGCTTAAATTGCGATTATCTCTGTATTTAAGTAAAGTATTTAGGACAATTACCCGTTCGCTCTCAATGCGATCCTGCCTGAGAACTTTAACTATAAGATCTACTAACTCGCCCCTATCAACTCCGTATTCCTTTCCCAAAATATAAACTGCCTCAAATATTACCTGAGTAGGAACTACTAACTGGTCATACTTTTGAAGCCCATAGTCAAGTGCAGACTCACCACGCACCAGAAACCCCACCAGCGCATTAGTATCAACTATTGCCCTATTCATTTTGTTTCAAGTACCTTCTATATCTCTCGGTGTAGAACTCTTCCCGTAGTTTCTCCAATCTGCTTTTTGTTAGTCGTGGTTTACCTACAGCATAAGGTTTCAGTATGCCCCGCAATTCCTCCCAGCCCGTACTCTTAGTTATAGACATCTTCTTCCAATCAGCCGATTCGGGGATGATATTAATTCTATCTTTAGCCTTAATACCCATTCTCCGACGCATATCAACAGGCAGCGTTACCTGTCCTTGGGAAGTTACGGTAACTTGGTACATATTTAATGTAATTAAAGCATTTCCATTAACTTTTGTCAAATCCCATTACTACATCCAAATGTTATAATCACCCCGCATGGCTCAATACATAGTCCAAGGCGGAACTCCTCTCAAGGGCCATGTCACCATTTCCGGCAACAAAAACTCATGTTTAAAGCTCATGGCCACCTCTCTTCTGGCCAAAGGTACTACTACCCTGACCAACGTCCCCCACATTGTTGATGTCGCCATCATGGCTCAAATTCTTGAATCCCTGGGATGCAAAGTCACAGGAATTGGCACGTCCACCATATCCATTGATACTTCCGGCCTCAAGTTTCACCGCGTCGATCCTGAACTGGCCACCAAAGTCCGGGCTTCCATCGTCCTTTTGGCTCCCATTCTAGTGCGTTTCGGCAAAGTGGAACTCGGCTTCCCCGGTGGCGACACTATCGGCAAACGCGGAGTGGGCACTCATTTTGACGTCCTTACTGCTCTAGGTGCCAAATTCACCAACACTCCCTTGGTCATCAAAGGCCACCTCGTTGGCCAACCCCAGAAAAACATCTTTCTCGACGAAGCCTCCGTTACTGCCACCGAAAATGCCCTCATTTTTGCCGCTTCCCTCCCCCACGCCACTACCATCGAAAACGCCGCCTGTGAACCCCATATCGTTGACCTGGGTCAGTTCTTGACTAAATTGGGTGCCAAAATCCACGGTCTGGGTTCCAATACCATCACTATCACCGGCTCCAAAAAGCTTACCAGCGTCACCCACGCCGTCGGCCCAGATTATATCGATGCCGGCACCTTCGCCATCGCCGCCGCCGCCACTGGCGGATCCGTCACCATCTCTCCCTTAAAACAGTCAGATATGCGCATGATTCTCCTCTATTTATCCCGTTTCGGCGTCAAATACCGTTGGACCAAGCCGGACACGTTGGCCATTCTCCCTTCAAAGCTGGAATTTGCCCACGAAGGCCACGGCATCAAACACCATTTCCAGACCCGCCCCTGGCCCGGCTTCCCCACTGATCTTATGAGTCCTCTCATCACCCTTGCTACCCAGACCAAAGGCACCGTCCTACTCCACGACTGGATGTACGAAACCCGCATGTATTTTACCGACCGCCTCATCCTCATGGGCGCCAATATTACTCTGTGCGACCCTCATCGTATTATCGTCTCCGGCCCCACCCCCTTATACGGCCGTCACTTGCCATCGCCGGACATCCGAGCTGGCATGTCTCTGCTCATTGCCGCTCTGGCCGCCCGCGGCCAATCCGAAATCGATCACGTAGAGATAATAGAAAGAGGATACGAAAACCCAGTAGGGCGTTTTTCTTCCCTTAGTGCTAAAATCACCAGAGTTACCACCCGCCACGAAATATGACCGTTGACTGGGGACCTCTCATCCGACGTCATGTCGACAATGCTAGCGGAAACGTGACCGTCGTTTGCCCAGAGTGCGCTAAAGACAATCCCAAAAATTATCCTCAACGAGTCATTGGTACAATCGTTCAGGTCCTTTGTAGATATCACGCCCGGCATTTAATAGTCGAGGTGACAAAAACGAATGACCACAGTTGAAATCTCAACGACATTTCCCCCACCCATTCCAATGCTGGGATGGAAAGAAATTCCCATCCAACCAGTACCAGAATCTGAAGACCCTTTGGTTCCCCTGAATGAACTTCATCCCCGCATCAAAATTGACCCTCAGTACTACAAACAGAGACTTCCCGGCACTAGCTTCACCCTCTACGCCCGCAAATCAGTCGCCGGCCGTCTAGTCCAGGCAGCGGAAGCCCTCCCCAAAGGACTTAATCTTCTTATTTGGGATCCCTGGCGTTCGGTTGAGTGCCAACAAGCTCTTTACACCAATCAATATACCCTGCTCCAGCGCCAGCACCCGGATTGGAATGAAACCAGGCTTTCTACAGAAACTCAGCGATACGTCTCGCTCTCCTCCACCGACCCCACCAAGCCTTCCCCTCATCTAACTGGCGGAGCCATCGATCTCACTATTTGTGACAGCTCTGGCATTCCTCTAGACATGGGCACCGAATTCGACCATTTTGGCCAAGAAACCGCCACCGACCATTTCCCTAATCATTCCCACCGATTGCTTCTCCTCCAAGTTATGACCCAAGCTGGATTCACAAATTACTGGGAAGAGTGGTGGCATTTCGACTACGGCAATCAATTCTGGGCTAAAATCAACAACCAACCCTTTGCAATTTATGGTCCAGCCTCGCCCGGATTTGACACTAGGACTATAATATAAACATGCCAGCAGAACAAATCGCAGTATTTCGACCAGATGGTCCACAAGGCGCTAAAATCGCCGTGATATTCCCCTCTCAAAAAGTTGCTCAAACGTTTCAGGAGACACTTGCTGCATTATCTAAGACTACAGCCCTCACAGGATCCGATGCCATTCGCCTAGCGGCCCAAAGAGCCGGGATCACACTTACTGACGGCTCAAGTATTTAAAGCCCCCGCGTTATCCTTCTTGTAATTTCGATTACCCAGTTCACAGCGTACCTTGGCCAATCAATCACCAAGTCTCTTGCGTGTATATATTCCATATCCTGTCCCCCAAACCCCCTCTTAAACACACTTACCCCGTAAAATCGGTGTTTAGTTTCCCCTTCCGGCGCTACCCCCCAAAAATTGTATCTTTTTATCCCTCTCCTTTTAGCTGCTTTTATGGCCTCCCATTGAATTAAATACGCCCCGGGATATTTCCTTCCCTCTTCGCTACTTGCTCCGTAATGATAATCTGCTTCCTGACCGTAAAATATCACCATCGCCTGTGCTAGTTTTTCCTTTCTCAAATACGCTGTGTACAACAAGCACTGTCCAACATTAGAAAATTCCCGAAATTGCTCCTCCAAATACTTTCTCCCAAACGGCACAAACCCTTGTCTTTTAGCCGTTGCGATCTGTAGATCGTAAAACATACCAATATCATTACCAGTTTTAACTTCAATCCCTAACTTCATAGCCTGCTTTATTTCATACCTGGTTGTCTTGCGCATTCCCGCCAATATCTCGTCCTCACTCTTATTCAAATCTAATTGGTGGGTCAATTCTGCATGCAAATGCATTGGGGCCCTAACAAAACCTAATTTGGAAAACAACCTAAAATTTTGTTCATTCTCTATTGTTTGTGGCCTAACTCTGACAAAACTACACTTCTCTTCTTTAGCTGTTTCAGCAACCTTCTTTCTAAAATATTCCACTACTGTTTTATCATTCCAATCCAACAATGGTCCGCCTCCTACCGTCATATACGTTGCTCTTCTAGCTTTCTCCACCACTCCCTGCATCACTCCCACTAGCTTTCCACTCTTGTAAAACCCCACCCTCCTCACTGAATTCCCCAACCGCCTGTAAAATTCCCCCCAACCCCACGAGTGCAAAAAATTCGCCTCGGATCTTTCCAAAACAAACTTCTCCCAAACTCTTTGTTCTGTTATTTCTTGACTTTTAACCATATTTTTAACTGCTTACATAATTCCCTAGCCTGCTCTTCAGAGAAACCAATATAAGTTGGTAGATTCAGAACTTCTTTAGACATTCTATACCAATCCCCCAACACCCATTTTTTCTCAATTTTAGCCCTCAAATACAACTCTCTCGCTCGCGGATGTCTCACTGTAAAACGCAAATAAATGTCCCCCGCCCCCCACATCGGCAACTCCAATTCTGTGCCTTTCAACTCTTCAAAATAAATCTTCGCTATCTCCCGCCGGTGCTGGTTAAACCTTTCCAGTTTTTGTAATTGGTGTAATCCCAGCTGCGCCAATCTATTAGAATATTTAGCCGGGAAACACCCCGGTCTCCCCCCCTTTTTCTCGATCTCATAAACAGCTTTTGACAATAAATGTAATTTTTGTGCCCCCCACAAACCTAGTTTCCCCAACCCCACATCATAAACCGACAGAAAAACCCAGGTTAGTATAGGATGTAATAACTGTTGGTTAACCCACCCCCCACTATTCTCCGGCAACTCCTGCTCAATCTTTCTTAATCTAATTAATAACTTAGTATCTCTTGTTATCGCCACTCCTCCAAACACGCTGTTCACCACCTTGTCCCGACCCAGACTAAAAAAGGCTGCGTCTCCAAACGTACCAAGTTTCCTCCCTTTATAGGTCGCACCCAGCGCGTGGGCACAATCCTCTATTACCACCATCCCGGGACGCTTTATCATCTCCGCCGCCTGGCCAAAAGTGTGCTGTACTATTACCGCTTTTGTTTTAGGGCTCATTTTTTCTACTGCCGTCGCTCCCGCCCAAACAATACTATTCGGCACCGCCACGCATGTAAAACTGTCGTATAGCACCTCGTCTCCAGGTTTCAACTCCAAAGCCTTAACAATCGCCCACTCTGCCGTCCTGCCGCTATTAAATGGCACAGCATAAAACCCCGGGAAATACTTTTCAAACCAATCCACTAGTTTTTGCTTGGCGTTTTTATCCCCACCAGTCACCAACGCCCTCAAGGCCAAACGCACATCGTCCAACTCTAAATTGGGCGATAATCCGATATTTACAGGTCGATTCATAAACTTAGGATCTTTTGTTTAACTCCAACCGGTACCCGCCCTTCAATCAAAACCACATCCCCGCTTTTTAATGTTTCCCCAATCCCTTGATATGTTGCAATCCATACCTTATCGATACCTCCTGACTCACGATTAAGCCTCTCCCTAACTCTCAACGTTTCTTTCCCTAATTCTATGATTCCCGGAGACACCACGTATTTTCTCTGCCCCCACAACCGTAGATACTCGATTGCGGCTACAAAGCCTTGCTCATTGGCGTTATACGAATCGTCAATCACTGTCACCCCCCCCGGCGTCTGCCGGATGACCAAACTTTTCTCCGGCTGAACCAATTTTCCCAGACCCTTCTCGACTTCTTTCTCCTTCATGCCTAAAACCTTGGCTACCGTCATCGCCCCAGACACATTAGCAGCAAAATGCTTCCCCCGCAACGGCACCCACATTTTACCCAACTCAAACTTGTCTTTTTCCACTCTGCCCACCTTAGCTTTATACACGTCTGTTTTTATCCCCCTCTTTTCGGCCCAAGCTATTAAATCCCTACTTCCTTCATCTTCACTGTTAAACACAGCCACTCCCCCAGGCTTCAACGCTTCTATCAATTCAAACTTTGCCCTTTTTAAATTCTCCATCCCCCCAAACAAATCCACATGTTGATTCCCAATCCCCGTAATCCAAGCCACGTCTGGCTTAATCATCTCGCAAATTTCCGAAATCTCCCCCCTCTTATATGCCCCCATTTCTATTACCAGCACTTCTGTTGTGGGTTCTAGATCGGCCACAATTCTTCTGGCTACACCCAAAAGAGTGTTCTCGCTACCCTTGGTTTTTAAAACTTCAAACTTCTGACCCAAAATCTGAGCCAAAAACTCTTTAGAGCTGCTTTTGCCAAAACTTCCCGAAATGCCTACCACCTTCGGCTTAGTTTTATTCAAAAGCTCTTTGACATGCGCTGCCTCTCTCTTCGCAGTAGTCATGGCAATACGTCTGGTCCAGATCACTCCCAGACAAACCCCCACCGCTGCCATCGCAGGAGCCAGCACAAACCACCACCCCGGCAAAAACATTGCCCCCACACCTACCAAAAACCCAGTACCGACCAATCTTTCCCCCCGCTGAGTAAAATCCGGACGCCTAAAGTCTAGCGCTAGCAGCTCCTTCCATCCCAAATTATATTTCACCCAACTCCACATTTTATCCAACCGATACTCTTTTACTTGCCACCAATAGGCGTGTCGCAAAGCAACCGCTACCACCAATACGGCAACTATCAAATAAGCGATTATTTTAAATGCCCATACCATTTCTCAATCTCCTTCGCCACCTCCTCCGGGAAAAAATATGGCAACTTATGCCCACCCCGGCGATTAAATAAAACCAGTTTCAATTTTTTTATTCTTACCCTTGCCCTCTCCCCATCTTGGTATGGAACTACCCGGTCGCTTCGATCCCACAATATCAAAGTCGGCAACACAATTTTTTCTACCTGCGGCATAAGTAACTCCCCAACCACCTTACGAAAAATGTCTCTCATTATTCCCTCTGCTCTTTCATAATCATGTTGTCTAGCCAGTCTATACAAAAATCTCTTGTATTTCTCAGCTAGCGGCATGTATACCACAAACGCTTTCCCCGCCTTGGCCATCAGCCAAAAGACCGTTCTCTTTACCAAGTTTGCCCGCGACAACCCTCCAGGAGCACACAACACTATTGCCCTCAACCCCAACTCCCGCCTAACTGCCATCTTTATGGCCACCCTGCCCCCAAACGAATGCCCGAAAATTACATACCCGCCCTTTTTCCACTCTTCGGGAATTCGTCTCACCACATCGTCTGCATACTCACCCACCCCCCAAACTTCGCCCGGCGCAGGCCAACCGCTCAGTCCCGGGAATGTCAAATTCCGCACCATCCAACCACATTCCCACAGTGCTTTGGCTAAAGGTTCAAGTTTTTCCGGGCCCCCCCCCCACCCATGCAACAAGATTATTCTCTTTTTCACCCCCAGATTATACTAAATTCCCTCCAACAGTTTCCGCCCTAATAGTGTAGTTTCGGACACCAACAACATTTCTCCAATTTTGTCTCCACCCATCCCCTCCGGTACCAGAACTATCTTTCTTCCCTCCATCTCAAAATATTTAGGTGTGTAACTTGTCAGTTTCTTTTCGCTCTCTGCCAATTTTTTCAGATCCAGCTCCAATGCTGTCACCAGTTTTTCCATCTCCGACTTGGTCGTATCGGAATACGACTCCATCGCGCCCGGCGCGTCTTTTTGCGCCTTTCTCGCTTCTGCCAGCGCCCGCTCCAACACCGCCTTTCTCTTGGCTAAACCTCCCCTAACTTTTATCCCCCAATCCGTCCCCAAATTATACCAGGAGTATAATCGATCTATGTGTGCCGAGGTAGCCAACCTAGCCATCGTTAACTTCGATGACGGTCGGCCCGCACTTCTCGCCGCCCAAAGAAGATGTCCCCCCTCTTCTTTTACCTTCCCCGGAGGACCTCTCACTTTTAGCGAAACCCCTCTCAACTGCGCATTGAGAAGAACCCGAGAGGTGGCCGGATTAGAATTTCCACCTGACCGGTTAGCTCTTACTGGTTCTGCTACCTGCGTCCAACAAGAATATGGCATAGTCGTTCTCACATTATTTCATCTCTTTCTCCACCCAAAAGAGATAGTCACCCCCTTCGACTTGCTACCCGACTATCACCCCTGGACGTGGATTCCCCTAGAACTAATGCTTTCTGCCAACCCCTTGGGAAACTTCTTATATTGCATCCCCATCGCTTCACTGCTAGAACAAATTCACCGTCGAAATTCCGAAATCTCCCGCACCCTTCTCAGCCACCGCTAATTTCACTGTCAACCAACCTCCCGCCGACTTGGCCAACACTGCACATTCACCTAGGCACATCTTTTCCAACTTCCTCCCCTCTACTTCAAAATCCCTTTTCAATTCATCCCGCACCTCCTCAATCCACCCCTTATTCTTCAAGCTCATCCCACCCAACAAGACTAGTTTCATCGTCACTGGTATACCAGAAACCAGCTAATACACCACTTACACGGTCGTTAAAATGGTGTATTAATTCGACGTACATATTGACAAAACGTACAATTCGTACTACAATCGTACCATATGAACGTTATCGCAGTATCCGACTTTAGAAACAACCTCTCTGATTACCTAAACCGGGTAGTCTACTCCGGTGAAGATATTTACATAAAAAAGGGCAAATCGGTAGTAGCTAAAATTTCCAAGACAAAAAGGACAGATAAAAAGTTATCCCTTCTTGATTTAGCTGGAGTTATTTCGGAAGATGAAGCCGACAAACTTAATGCATACATCGAATCTCTCGATGTTTGGGACAATGATACTGCTTGATACGTCAGCTATCATAGGACTTGCCGGAAACAAAAAATGGATCGTCGGTATTTTAGAGAAATACCCCAAAGAGAACCTTTTCATCAGCGTGATTACTATTGCCGAAGTCAAAACCGGCCGGTTCCTAAGCAAGAATAAAAATGAAGCCGTCTCTAGATTCTTAAACGAGTCCATAAATCAAGGATTAGTCTCGGCAATCAATATCGACCAAGCAGTTGCTGAAGAATTCGCCAAGCTTCAATCACGGCTGTTAAATAAAGGACTACCCCTTTCCCCTTTTGATGGACTAATTGCCGCCACCGCGCTTTGCCGCAAAGCCAGGCTTGCCACTAGCGACGCCGATTTCTCCAGAGTGAAGGAGTTGAAAACCATCACTCCATAGTTAATGTTCAATTAGCACCAGGTTCGAGATTCCCTCCGGTTGCTTCTGACTCACTCTCCAAAATCCCCTCTCATCTCTCTCTGTTTTCGCCATTTTTCGCGCCTCCCCACCCAACCGCCTCGCCAATCCCGCCGGCGCCTCCTGCAACACCACCACGTCGCATCTCTTTTTCAACTCTTCCACCAACACCTCAATTCTCTCCCACCTTTCTACCTCTTTCCCCAAATCAAATCCTGCTCCGGCAGCTGGGTAATATTTACTCCAAAACACCGGATCCGCCACGTTAAAAGTCCCTATCCTCAAAGTTTTATCTCCTTTCACAAAATACCCGATTACCGGCACATGGTCTGAAGCCAAACCCAATTCCCGTATCAACTCTCGTGGGTTTTTCCCCACTATCTCCGGCAACTTTATCAACGGCTGCAACTTGAACTCAGATATCTCTTTGTCGCTCACTACAAAATTATCAAAACAGGGCAACCTGGCCAACTCCAAGTAGAATTCAAGTCTCCTCCCACAATCGCGCTTCTTTCAAATATTTCTTTCAGCCACCTCACCACTTCCTTTTGCTACTCTACAGACAATATCTCAATCTCTTTAAACGCATTAAAATATCCCAGCGTCACCCGCCCCCATCCGGCCACGTCCATCTCAAACGCTTCCCAAAAATAATTCTGTATAAATTTCAGAGCCACTGCTACGTCAAAAGATCTGAATACAAAACAAGAGCTGAACTACAAGCAATCGACGAGGATATCAAAAAAGTTAAACTAAGTTACCGTAACGGCGTTTATAGAGATATTCGAACCAAAAAGGACTAATCTTAAAGGAGTATCCCTAGCTATCCCGCCTTTGTCAGAGAATCCAAAAACTCGTCGTTGTTTTTGGTTTTCTTCATCTTGCCAATTAGAAGTTCCGTTCTTTCTTCTTCGCCTAATAGATCCAGCATTCGTCGCAGCTGCATCACCTTTTCCAGTCTCTTGCCCAACAGTTTTTCCTCGCCTCTGGTTCCCGAAACCAGCAAGTTATATGCCGGATAAATCCTCCGGTCAGCTAATCTTCTGTCCAAATGCAGCTCCATGTTTCCTGTACCCTTAAATTCTTCGTAAATCAAGTCGTCCATTCGTGATCCCGTGTCCACCAGACACGTGCCCACGATAGTTAGAGATCCGCCTTCCTCCAATTTTCTGGCCGCCCCGAAAGCTTTTTTGGCCGGATATATAGCCTCTGCCGAAAATCCTCCCGAAAGCATTCTCCCCGAATTGCCCCCAATTAGGTTGTAAGCCCGGGCCAACCGGGTTATGGAATCCAAAAGCACAAACACATCTTTGCCGGATTCCACTAATCTTTTGGCTCTTTCCAATGCCAGCTCGGCAATTCTTACTTGTTCCAACGGTGGTTCATCAAAATGTGACGCCGCCACATCGCCTTTCAAGTTTCTGGTCACTTCGGTTACCTCTTCCGGCCTCTCTCCAATCAAAACTGCCATTACATGCATCTCTGGATAATTTTTACTCAATGCTTGAGCCATGTCCCGCAGTAACCATGTTTTCCCCGCCTTGGGTTGAGCCACAATCAAACCTCTTTGGCCTTTTCCTACTGGGGCAATTAAGTCAATTATTCTGGTTGATAACGGTTCGGCTTCTGTCTCTAAAATGATTTGTTCGTCCGGAAAAACCGCTGTCATTTCGTCAAAATGCGGTCTTTCCCCTGCTTTTTCTGGAGTGTCTCCATTTACTTTTTCTACTTTCAAAAGCCCCCAATACCTTTCTGTCTCTTTAGGTTCCCTGGCTTGCCCTCCCACCATATCTCCAGGTCGTAAATTAAACCGCCGCACTTGAGAAGAAGAAATATACACGTCCTTGGAAGAGGGAATCATTTTGGGCCGTAAGTATCCATGCCCATCAGGAGTTACGTCCAAAAATCCTTCTACATACTCTGTAGGCAGATCCGCATCCGGAATCACCCGTTCCACGGGTCGATACGGCTGATAGCGCTGAGGTATGGGCCGCGCCGGTCTGGGCCCCATCTGTCCCAACACCCGCACCACCCCCGGCCGCATCATAGAGCGCACACCAGGCCGCACCGTCGCTTGATCTAAACCATTAGAGGAATCATCTGTCATGAAGTTTGTACTGCCAAATCCAAAGAGGAGTCTGACCGTATTATACCGTTCTCCCCCATCCTGTCAAGCACTACTACCAACCTCTTCCAACTCGTCCCCGGCGGATAGCAAGTCTGCAGCACCAACTGCTCCTTTTCTTTTTGCGGCACTAAGTACCTGGTATCACTAGCCGCTAGTACAGCAACGCTAACTACTTGGTACTGGTACGCCTCTCCCATATATGCAATCTCTGCTTCATCCCCCACCTTCATTTTGTCTAACAAGTAAAAAACAGCGTTGTATCTAGCAAAATTAACGGGTGAATCCGTAGAATGCGCAAACAAATACGTCGTACCTTTCTGTCCCGGATGTGCCAGTCCCTTTGCTTCCGCCACCCCCCGCTTTAACGCGGCCATATACTCCGCCGGGTTCCCCGCATCCACATTCGGTATCACTTTTGCCCGCGCATTAATTCTAGGGATATAAATCGAATATTCGTCAATGTTTTTAATTTTGATCTTTGAACTTTGAATTTGTTTAGAAATTAGAAATTTGAAATTAGAAATTTTATAGTTAATCTCTGCCACAATCAGTGGAGTATAAATCCACCCTACTCCTAAAATGGCCACTAGCACCAACCCGGCTCCTGCCTTACGTAACACCCAAGCAATTCTCTTCAAATCACCAATCAGTCTCCCCACCAGCAATGTTTTTCCTAGTGGAATTTCTCCGGATCTCATACCCAAAAGTTACGGGCCAACCCGCGCATTCTCCATCCTGCCATCGCCAATCCTCCCAGTCCCAATACTTCAGCCCATAAAGGCACTCCGGTTTTAGGCGTAGTCGTCACCACAGGTCCTGGGGTTGGCGTCGAAGTGGGGGTCGTCGGGGTTGGAGTGGGAGAAGGAGTCGGCGTGGGTGTCGGAGTCGGTCTTGGTGTAGGTGTGGGTGTGGGAGTAGGTGTGGGTGTAGGAGTAGGTGTGGGGGTAGGTTCACTCCGGCAATCGCCCCCATAATATACCAGATATCCTTTCAAATTTGACGCGTCACAACTCCATCCCCCATCTCGGCAATTCTCGTCAAACACATCTACCTGCGCCGTTTTCCCGCAGGCTACATCCTTCACATTCTGAGACGTAGTCCACGTGCTTTCATTCTCCCGGCACTCGCCATTCGATCTCCTCCCGTCGCACGTCCATTTCACCACATGCGCACCCGTGCACACTCCACTATCCAAATTGCAACTCGCTGGACAAGAGTAACTAGTCCCACCAATTCCACTACCACAAACATTAATATATTCTGCCCGCACCACCCCTGGGATTATTGCCACTATGGAGAATAGTAGGCCTGCCCTGCCTACCATCCTCCATGCTGAAAATAATCCTCCTGCATTCCTGAATGTAAAACCGGCAAATTTGCGGGCTATTTCGGGTAATTTTTTTCTTGACATGTTTTGCATAAAGGTGTTAGAACCGTCATCAAGTGAAATTCGCCCTTTCTGTCCGGGCGGGTGGATCTGCTAAAGAGCATTGCTACTCGTGGTCCTCAAAATCCAGCGATGGCGATGCTCTTTTTTGTGGCCTTAATCGTTTCCCGACTCGACAACGTTCTTGAATGCCAAATAGACTCCTGCCAACCCTTCTGTCGCTCCTACCACCGCTATTGGACTCTTTGTTTCAATCCCCACAGCCAACATCCCTAAACCAACAATCATCAAAACAGCGCTCGCCACCATCCTTAATCCTCTTTCTTTGTTCCATCGTCTACCTCCAAATCTTAGTAAAAGATTTTCCACTATGTCACCTCCCCAAACTCATGGAAATAATACCCTGATTCAAGCTGACCATCTTCTGCAACTGTCCCCGCATCCACGCCACCCTGAAACCACTCTTCCGTTTCTGTCTCAATAAATTAATGAGTTTTTTGGGCATGTTCTTGCTACTCTTTGGTCCTCACCCTTGTTTATACCACTACTTGTCAAGAGATGCAATCCCATAGTTTTAGAGGCTCCAAAAACTCGCATCCTATAACATATATACTAGCCTCGAAATCTCTCTTTTACACACTCTGTGGATAACTATTCCAACAGCTTTTTGATAGCTGCGGATACCGATTTCCCCGACTCCGCCGACGCCACTCTATACCCCAACTTCTTCGCTTCTTTTATTCTCTTGTCTAATCCCCCCACCTTGCGCACTTCCCCCAACAGCCCCACCTCTCCTACCGCCGCAATATCCGCCGCTACCGTCTTATTCAGAAAACTCGATGCAATGGCCAGACAAATCGCCAGGTCTATCCCCCGGTCAGCCAGCCGGATCCCCCCGGTCACATTTACAAATATATCCATATCGCCCAAATTCAATCCCGCTCTGCGGGACAGCACCGCCACTAGCATTTGCAACCTGGCAAAATCAATGCCCGTAGCCACCCGCCGCGGCACCGCCAACTGGGACGGCGTCGTCAGAGCCTGAATTTCTACCAAGAGCGGCCGTGTCCCTTCTAGTACTACCCCAATCACACTTCCGGGTACGTTCTTTACCCGTTCAGCCAAGAGTAGCTTAGACGGATTATCAACACCTATTAGTCCCGTCTCTGTCATTTCAAATACCCCCACCTCATCCGTTGGCCCAAACCTGTTCTTAACTGCCCGGATCAACCGCAAAGCCTGGCTCCTCTCCCCCTCAAACCACAAAACGGTATCTACAATGTGTTCCAACACCCGCGGTCCAGCTATCGTTCCTTCTTTGGTCACATGCCCCACCATAAATAATGGTATTCCTAGACGCTTTACGCTAGACGCTAGACGCTGCGCCGCCTCTCGCACTTGTCCCACGCTCCCCGCTACTCCCGTCAGATCCTCTGTAGTCAGTGTCTGAATCGAATCAATAATCACCAACCCCGGCTTGGCCTCCCCGATCTTGGCCACAATCTCATCCACATCCGTAGATTCCAATAAGGAAACAGCAGAACGCACAAGGTCTCTCCTTGTGCGTTTGACCCGCAACGCCACTTGAGAAGCGGATTCTTCCCCACACACATATAAGACCGGACCTTCTACATTTAATGCCACTTGCGTCAAAAGGGTACTTTTCCCAATTCCCGGCTCACCAGCTACCAGCACCACCATTCCTGCCACCAAACCTCCCCCCAGCACGCCATCCAGTTCCGCCTCCCCCGTCTTCATCCGCTTTCCATCAGTCGTTTTTATATCTTTCAAATTTATAATTTGTGATTTGTTTCGTATTTCGTGCTTAGAATTTCGAGTTTCTGTGAAAGTTGTTTCTACCATCGAATTCCAACTTTCACAGTTAGGGCACTTCCCCGCCCACTGGGATTGAGAGTACCCGCACTGCTGACAAACAAACTGGCTTTTTGTTTTCATTTGTAGCCGACTGGTTTTTCGGTCAGCACGACTCCTAAGCTTAGTCTCCTTTTGTCCATGTCTACGCTCTCCACAAACACTTCTACTTCCTGCCCCTCCACAAATGTAGCTTCGGCCGGCATTTTGGACGCATGAATCAGTCCTTCTATGCCTTTTTCCAAATGCACAAACACTCCGTATGGCGCGATCTTGGTCACTTTGCCCTTATGCTTGCTATCCACCGGATATTTGGCCGCCATTACTTTCCATGGGTCATCAGACAGCCGCTTCAAGGACAACGCCAATTTCCCATTTTCCTCATCCAACCCGATGACCATTACTTTTACTTTGTCCCCTTCTTTCAGAACCTTGTTCACGTCGTCCACCTTTTCCCAGGAAATTTCCGAAATATGCACCAAACCTTCCAACACGTCTTTTTTAATTTTGATCTCCACAAAGGCTCCAAACGGTACTAATCCTGTCACCACACCGTCGTATATCTCCCCGTTCTTGACCACCCCCAAAGCTTTCTTTCTGGCCTCAATTTCCACCGCTTCCGTCACGGCTTTTTCACTCATTACCAGCCGGTTTTCTGCCCGATCCACTTCAATCACTTTTACTTTCAAAACCTGCTTGTCCCCTACCTCCCGCGATAATTGCGAAGACGGGATAAATCCATACGCCCCGTCGGTTTCCACCAGCAACCCTCCCCGCGTGGCCTCTTTAACCTTAACTTCAATAATCTCATCGTCCTCGTGAGCTTTTTCTAACGCTTTCCACCGGCTGTCTTCCACCGCCCGCCGCAAGGACAAAATTATCTGCCCCGAATCGCTCTCCGGACTCACCACCACCCCCGTAATCTTATCTCCAGGTTTAAGTGCCCGCAAATAATCTTTGCTTGTCTCATATTCCCCCTCGGCCACCACGGCTTCCATCTTTCCGCCCACATCCACAAATACTGTCCTACCAGCTAACTCTGTCACCGTTCCTTCCACCACATCTCCCCGCTTAAACGTCTTGATCGTATATCCGGTAGCCGCCAACAACTCCTCCATCGTGGAGGGTACCTTTTTACTTTTTACTGTCTTTGTAGCCAAAACTCATTTCCACCTTTCTTTGAGAATACGGGCATTATATCAAATATTTACCCTACTTGGTCAATCACTTGCTCCTATATTTACTACAAGATATAATAAGTAGCATGGACCGAATCAAAATCGCCGACAGATTGATCGAGCTAAAGTGACCCGCCTTCTAATTCGGATTAATTTCGGGCCTCGCCCCAAGTTTTTCCGAAAGACCTTTTCTCTGCTCAACTTGGACCCTTAACCTCGCCATCATTTGCTCAGAAGCCCCAGTCCGCACATACCACGGCTCAGCAACTCGCTCTATCCACAACAGATCTACCTCAATTAGCTTTATTAAAGCGAACTTCATCAACCCAATCGCCGCCTGCATGGTTAAAGATTATACCCTCGATTTATCAAGAGTCAATTCTTCTTTCACTTTCTCTCTTTTGGGCTTTTTCCGAATCTGAACTTTTTGAGCCCTTGCCCTCCACCACGGCTCACCTCCCAAGCTCTCCATAACCGGATCCAACGCAAAGCCTTTGCCCCATTTTTCCATTTTCTTAACCGCCGCCCGATCCCTTTCTGGATCAAGCTCTACCTGCCCACCTAACCCTTTATTTTCTGCCATATTCCAAGTTTACCAGATGTTTTTCCAAATCCACTTTCTCCCCCACAAACTTCACCCCTTCTGCAAGTAATTTCTTTTTCTGCTCCCCGGCGCCCCCGAAAGCGTAACTCGGCGCCAGTGATCCATCGGCAAACACTACCCGATGGCACGACACGTTTCGGTCTTTATTCGAGAATCCCTTGTACCCAAAATCCTGGCTATCTGGCCGTAAGTCGCCACTTTTCCAGCAGGAATCTTACTTACCTCCAACCAAACTTTTTCGAAAAAATTGGACATCTTGTGTTACCGCCTGATTCCACATAGGCTGCAAATTATGATCCGCACCGGGATACACTACGTAGTCGGCTTTCATTTTCTCAACTAACTCATCCGACCATTTTTGCGGCACGGACTCATCTCCACTTCCCTGCTGCAGTAAAACCGGCGCTTTAATCCGATCCAAATAGTTCGTCAGGTTATACAGCTCCACATCATAGTCTTTTTCAAAATCCGCCAGCTTTTTACGCAACGCCTTACCCCGATCCTCCGCCTCGTCCGTATAATACAAAATCGAGTATGGAAATGGTTTGGACACCGGCGCCCATAAAACAGTTGGATACTCCTTCCCAGACACCTCCAACACAGTCAAAGCAATCTGTCCTCCATTACTATGCCCCCATATACCAATCTTTCCCGCCTTATCCCAACTTTCTACCCCCGCCAGCAAATTCAATCCGGCCACGTACGTCAAAAACCTTTCTTCAAACACATCGTCCGGAGGATTATCGCTCCCCCCATACCCTAAAAAATCCGGTGCCAGGGAAATAAATCCATTTCTGGCAAACACTTCCGCCGTTCTCTTTGTTCCTACTCCAGATCGATAAATGTCCTTCTCCACATAACCTCTAAACTGCACAATCATCGGACACGGGCAATCCTTGGGCATGTGAGCAAGCCCCGTTACCTTTTTGCCATCAGAGTCAAAGTGAAAGTTAAACACCCTTGGGGACACTTCGTCATCAATAATAATTTGCGATTTATAGTCCCTTTTGGCCAAATTCTCAATCGTATATTTATCCAGTGGTTTTTCCCGCACTAGCGGCGATACCATCCTCTCCGATCCCGCAAACAGCGCCACGATTGCCGCCCACATCGTCGCCAACCACTTCATCCTTTAATTATACCTTGGGGTGTTTTCCCATTCTATCTTTTACCGCCTCCTCTCCCCACACTTTCATTGCTGCCGCTTTTATCTCACTTTTCGGCCCGGCCACCCATCTCTGTATCAAATTACGATGCGACCGCATGACCCTGGCCACTTCACCTTGACTCTTTCCACCAGCCAATAACCATACTATAAACTTAGCTCGTGAGGATAACATACCTATAAACCTAGGCAGATCTCTTTCGAAATCAACCCAAGCGTCTATCTCTGCCTCAAAAAGAGCTTCGGTCATAAAAAAACACTCCCAGCAAATACACCAGAAGTGTCACATGTGCCTATATCAATTAATTTTTCCCGGGCGGCACGCCCAAGATATTTTTGCTGTAACTATACAGTAGCAAACACCGGCAGCTCTTGCAAGTACTCGTAATTTTCGGCGAACTTGTCCCCTTGTTTAAACACTGCCGCCATTCCCACATAACTGGCTCCGGCTTTGTCCAGAAGCTGGCAAACCATGCCAAAACTTCCTCCAGTAAACACCACGTCGTCAATCACCACCGTTCTTTTACCTGCCAAATACTCTCCGTCCCGGCCGTCAATGGCCATGGCTCTGACCCGTTGGGTCCGCATTTCCTTGGGTTCAACAACCAGCGGATTAACCATATACGCTTGAACTCCTTTCCGGCAAACCACATATCTGGGCAACTTCAATATCTCGCTCATCTTCTGTAACAGTGGCACAACCTTGGTCTCCGGTCCCACCAATACTTCCGGCCTCCACGTCATTATCCGTTCCACCAGCTCTTTGGAAACAATCTCCACCAATTCCACATCTCCCAACAGAGATACGGACACCACCTGCAATTTTGGCCCCATACTCACCACCGGAAATTTTCTTTTTAGTCCACACACATCAATTTCTACAAAACGCATTAATCTATCTTAAACAATCTGGGGTCAGAATAAAACCGGCCCTTTTTGCTTCTTCTTCCGTGCAAAATTTCTTCTCGCCTCTTTCTCCATCTATTTTCACCCTGCTGTAACTGGGACATTGGGGCAAGTGATAATATTTTTTCCCGCTCGACTCATCAATGTTTCCCAAAATCCCGCAGGCTGTATCTTTCTTACAATTATGAATCCCCAGTTTCTGTTCTTCAGCCAATTGCCATGCCGCCGCCATTTCCGCGGATTTTTCATCTGAAAAATTATCATATCTCACCCACCCCGACTTGACTAATTCTAGATTCACATTTATTTCCCCTGCATATACCACCCCCAATCGCCTCCCCCAACTATCCCTGGTTCCCCGATCAATTTTAATAATTTTATTTAGAACAGAATCACTTAGTTGTTTTGTCGCTTCTTCGCTCCCACACATCCCCGTTTCCGGCGCATCTAATCCAATCAATCTTACTCTCTCACCAGTTTTTATCACAAATGTGTCCCCGTCGATTACCCTGGTCACCCTCATCTGTTCCCTCATCCTCCACACCCAATACCCATTCGACATTACCAAAACAACCGCCAAAAAAACAGCCGCCCCTTTCCACTCCACAAAAATTCCCTTAATTTTTCTCATTTGTTTTCTTATAACTCCTCACCAGTTTCTCAAATTCACCAACTACGTATTTATCCATCCAGCCCGTTAATAAAAACTGTATTATGTAGTCCCTTAACTCAAAAAACGCCTCTATAGATTTGCCGTATTGAGGATGCTCCAACCACCGTCTCCTCGCCTTCAACTTTCCGATAACAATCGGTTCCAAATCCATAATTACATAATCATCAGACCACTGCCCACGGTACCAGCCCCTTACCAGGATAACCGTAGAGTTATCAGGATCACGCTCATTTTGCAACACCACCCCCGAGTTCTTACCCTTTATTTCCTGTGCCTTCCAAACTTCAGAGGGATATCGAAATTCAAATTTAAATTCGTCGTTTCTAAATTCAATCACTCCCATAATTCCATTCTACCACCAAAAAAAGGCAAGTAATTCCCGGCCATGACCTACCTTCACGATTCTGAGAAGAATCGCTATTATCGGCGCTGGCGCATTTTACGGCTCTGTTCGGAATGGGAAGAGGTAGTTCCACGCCGCTCAAATGACCGAGAAATACTTGCCTTCTTAATTGTCAAGGCACCCTGAAAGGTGAAGAGAAATGTTAGTAGAGCGTATTAATATATTTGACCGATTAGTACTGGTTAGCTCAATCCGTTACCGGACTTACACCGCCAGCCTATATACGTGGTAGTCTACCACGGGTCATTGTCCCGACTTGCGTCAGAACTGAATTCCTAATCTTGGGTAGGGCTTCCCACTTAGATGCTTTCAGCGGTTATCCCATAGATACTTAGCTACCCGGCGTTGCAACTGACGTCACAACCGGCACACCAGAGGTATCTCCACTCTGGTCCTCTCGTACTGAGAGCAGACCCCCTCAAGAATTCCACGCCCCTACTGGATAGAGACCGACAATATTGTTACTCTGTGTGTCACCACACAGTTCGGACTATATCTTCCCCGATTTAATCGGGGTCTGACGTATAGTCTCTGAGGATTCTAGCCTTGGAAAATTTTCGCTTACCTGTATTCATGGAATAAGCTATTTCCAAAATTTTAGTTATTCCCTCTTTAGTTAAATGTCGACCACTGTCTACAAGCTCGATTACTTGACTAAATTTGTCAAAGTCACTCGCTTTTTTGGTCAACAATTTACGTTTAAAGAATGGAATAACTTTATTAACAAGACTTGGTAAGTCACGTACGACATACGCCAAACTCTTGTCTGTTTTGTCAGTTTGACTATTCTGTTTAATATACCCGCAACCTAGTCTCTCCCTAAGTTTCTCCAAAACTATCTTTCCTGATGGATTTTGCGAAACTTTAAAGAAGTAAACTACTTGCCAATGGGTAAGTGTTTCCCGGCTTTTGACTATTCCAATATAGAAACAGCCTTCGCCTTCAACAAACCCCACCAAATAGTCATCACTGACTTTACTGGCTAGTCTTTCCTGCTGATTGTCTTGCCTTCGAAATCCGAAGTTGTGCTTCATTTTTACTAGTATATAAAATATATACCAGTAGAAACATTTTTACAAGAGTTTCCAGCATTTAGTCAGATTTATCCCCTCACCTGGAATAAGGGTCTTTTCGTTTTATAACAGGCCTCCAAAAACGTCTATTCGAAAAGTTAGACAGCAAAGTCTACTGTCTTACGACGTTCTGAACCCAGCTCGCGTACCGCTTTAATGGGCGAACAGCCCAACCCTTGGGAGGTACTGCCCCCCCAGGATGCAGTGAGCCGACATCGAGGTGCCAAACCGCCGCGTCGATATGAACTCTTGGCGGCGATCAGCCTGTTATCCCTAGGGTAGCTTTTATCCGTTAAGCCCCGCGCGTCCCACGACGCATCGGGGGATCACTACGACCTGCTTTCGCACCTGTTCGAGCTGACGCTCTCACAGTCAAGCGCACTTATGCCGTTACACAAACCGCTCGATTTCCATCCGAGCCTAGTGCACCTTTGTACCCCTGCGTTACCTTTTAGCAGGGTACCTCCCCAGTAAAACTGCCCGCCAAACCTTGTCCTCCCTTGCGATTCCAGCAAGGATGAGTGAGTCTTGAGATACCAAAACGAGAGGTGTTTCAAGATTGCCTTGCGGCTCCCTCCTACACTAAACTATCTCAATATCCAAGACAACGCCTGGTTGCAGTAAAGCTCCATAGGGTCTTTTTGTCCTAGTAGAGGTAGGCCGCATCTTCACAGCCATTTCAAATTCGCCGGGTGATAGTTCAAGACAGTTATTCCGTCGTTATACCTTTCATGCGGGTCAGAACTTGCCTGACAAGGAACTTCGCTACCATCGAACAGTTATAGTTACTGCTGCCGTTCACTCGGGCTTCATTTCAGAGCTTCCCCGCAGTTGCGGGGTCACTCATCCACTTGACTTGCGAGCACTGGGCAGGTCTCAGCCCGTATACTGTCTCTTTCGAGTTTGCACGGACCTGTGTTTTAGTTAAACAGTCGCGGAATACTCTTTTGTTGCACCCCGCAGTTGCGGGGAGGACATCTTGCATAGCTTACGTCCAGCTTTTTTGCCGAGTTCCTTGAACTACCTTCTCCCGATCGTCTTAGTCTTCTCGACCAACCCACCAGTGTCGGTTTGCGGTACGGCATGATAAACATCTCGTTACGAATCTTTTCTTGAGGATTGAAGATCACCAAGTTGTCGAGGCCTTGCGACCCCAACTCCCCGTCACCACTCAATTTAACGCCGGCCTGGATTTTCCAAGACCAACTATTTTATGGCTTAGATGTCATATATCACAACAACATCTGGTTACTCCTATCCCGTCCATCCCTAACTGATGACGACATTCACCATGTAGCCGAATATCTACGGCTCGTCCATTAGCTACGCCAACTGCGGCCTCGCCTTAGGTGCCGACTCACCCCCCGTCAAACAATGTCGCGGGGGAAACCTTGGGTTTTCGACGCTCCGAATTCTCATCGGAGTTACGCTACTCATTCCGGCATTCTCACTTGAGATCACTCCACCCTGATCTTTGCAGAAGGGCTTCACTGTTCTCTCAACGCTCCCCTACCACCCCGCAGAGCGGGGTCTGTGTCTTCGGTAGAATACTTAGCCTCGGTAAATTTTTCGCGCCAAATTTCCAAATCGACCAGTGAGCTGTTACGCTTTCTTTAAAGGATGGCTGCTTCTGAGCCAACCTCCTGGTTGTCTGAGAAATTTGACTTCGTTTGACACTTAGTATTCATTTAGAGACCTTAGACGACAGTCTGGGTTGTTTCCCTTTAGAGCGGCCCGCTTAGCCGGGTCGTTCTGACTCCCCCGCCCAAATACCAGAATTCGGAGTTTGATTGCTCTCGACGGCGCGAACCGCCTAGAGCATCCAGTGCTCTACCTCTGATAATCATTAGCGGAAGGCTATACCTATATATATTTCGGGGAGAACCAGCTATCTCCTAGTTCGATTGGCATATTACCCCTAACCACAAGTCATCTCACAGATTTGTAACTCTGACGAGTGCGGGCCTCCCCCCGCCTTTCGGCGGGGATCACCCTGCTCATGGTTAGCTCACTAGGTTTCGGGTCTTCCATCCAGTACTAATCGCGCTGTTAACACTCGGTTTCCCTGCGCCTCCTCAGCCACTGGCTGATTAAGCTTGCACTGAACGAAAACTCGCCGGATCATTCTTCAATAGGCACGATATCATCGTCCAATGGACGACTCTATCTGCTTGACAGCAGACAATTTCAGGTTCTATTTCACTCGGGTTTTGCCCGTTCTTTTCGCCTTTCCCTCACGGTACTAGTTCACTATCGGTATGCTAGAGTATTTAGTCTTGGAGTGTGGTCACCCCGGATTCCCACAGAGTATGTGCTCCATGGTACTTGGGATACTACTAGAGGTAACTTAAATTTCGCCGACCCGGCTGTCACGGTCTATGGCGTGCCTTTCCAGACACTTTGGCTATCCAAATTACTCCCATATTGTAGTCCCGCAACACCCCGCCAAAGGCGGGGTTTAGACTCTTCCGCTTTCGCTCGCCGCTACTTACGGAATCTTCGGCCATAGGCCGACCAGCTTTTAGCTGGTTGTAATTTCTTTTCCTGCCCCTACTTAGATGTTTCAGTTCGAGGCGTTCCCCGCTCACGCTTGCGCGCGGCTCCCCGCCAGAGGCGGGGGGGTTTCCCCATTCGGACACCGCCGGATCACAGCTTCGTGGCAGCTCCCCGACGTCTATCGCGGCCATGTACGTCCTTCTTCGGCTCCAGCATCCTAGGCATCCATCGTCTGCTTTACGTATATTAATGCGGCTCTACTACTTAATTCTCTTCACTTTTCAAGGTGCCAGAAAACCTCGCTAAAGGTTCGTCTCGGCCTCCCCAAAGGGACGCCGGGACCAGCCTTCAGCTTCATCTGGTGGACCCGAGCAGGCTCGAACTGCTTGCCTTCTCATTGCAAATGAGATGTTCTACCCGTTGAACTACGGGCCCGGGTTCACAACTAAAAAAGCCTCTTGCGAGGCTCACTCATGCTGCTTTCCCCACCGCGGTCACCCCGCAATGGTCATTTTTTGTTTAGAAAGCAAAGTTCTCATGAATTCGTCAGCCTCGAAAGGTAACTCCGATGATAGCCTATGGCTAGGAGCCTGTCAAGCCCACAGGTTTCTAGTGTATAATTTGCCCCACGGGCGCTTGGTTCAGCGGTAGAACGCTTTCCTGACCGTGCCCGCGTGCCGCCGGCATAGCCTTTGGCGACGCACGGCCGAACCGCAATCAAAAGGGCTGCTAGTTCACTGGTAGAACGCTTTCCTGATAAGAAAGAAGTACTAGGTTCGATTCCTAGGCAGCCCACCAGCGGGCAGGCGCGGTAAGAACGAGGTCCCAGGTCCGACCGTGTCCCTCGTAGCTTTAGCGAAGGAGGATTCCTGGCTCACCCACAGAAATGGAGAATTCTGCGAGTCTGGGATGGGGTCCGCCCCATTTTACTAGAGATAAGATGAAAATATTTAGCGACGAATTTACCGATTTTCTAAAACGAACTCTTATTTGTTTCTGGAGGGGACACAAGAGAGGGAAATGGATTGAGGTTTACTGGGCGGTGGCTCATTCAGCCGGATACAAATCCAGATTTTGTGAAATTTGTCACAAAGAGTTAGAAACAACAAGAAGAAAAGCTACTTTTGTACCTTCTGAAGTGTAATCTTTCTTCTGGGAAAATTGACCAGCAATTCGTATTTTGCTAGCAGAGCTGTCCCGGCTAGTGTTTCCGCCCCGGCAGTAAGCGTTGCGGGAACTGTTTCTTTTTTCCCATCGAGCTTGACTTTGACAGAGAATACCAACTCTTGGCTTCTTCTGCCATCGGCATACTCCACCGGGATGATAGTAATAAGCTCAATGCCCAAAGTGACGGCGATACTGATAGGGAGAGAAAGATAGCCGTCAAAACCGGTATCCAAAATTGCTTCTAACAAACTGCTTTTTCTGGCACCGACAACTGTAAACCTAATTTTAGGATGATTTCGTGAGTCAAAGAATGTTTCCATACGAAAGCGGCTGTTGATACCCAGAGAAAGTTACAACAGCAGGGAATCCGATTTTCATTAAATAAAAAACTTTTGTCGGAAAGCGCTTTTTTGCTTTTTCTATAGCTTCCATTTGGGTTTGTCCGAGAAAATATTTTCCCGACTCAACTTCAATGGCAACAAAATCGCCCGAGCGTTCTTTTTCTACCTGCTTGCTTATCTTTTGGTAAATCTCTTCGCCTTTGCGGGCAATTTCTGATGGGTACACCGTCGGAAGAGAGATTAAAGGTTTATTCATGGTATCAGTGTATCATCGTGTATTAACTTGTGCAATCATAGCCTTGCGCACCATCGCAAAAAGCTTGCCCTGAGCCGCTCGATTTCGCTCGGGATAAACTCCGTCGAACGGGTCGGCTCGGACAAATCATTTCCTGAATAGGTCACAATACATTTCTAGCTTAATTTTCAGTTTTGGTGTATAATTATAAAAATGAGCAATTTAATTGAGCAGGCTGTAAATAGCGTTCGTGAGTGGCGAAGAGGACGCAATCTTAGACAAGACAGTGCTTTGGGTTTTGTGATGGGGGAATACAAAAAACACGGGGGTGTAATTTTGGGGGCAAAGGATGACCCCTATCGACTAAAAGTGATTCCCGATAGTATAGAACTGTTTAGACAAAATCCTGATAAGCCGATTTCCGATCTGGAAGCAGAGAGAGAAAAAGTACAAAATTGGGTACAAGGCTATGCCATTCAAGCGATGCTTGTCCAAAGATATTTAAGAGTTGCCCTAGGACTTCCGCCCGATTTACCGGATGAATCTAATAGTCCAGAAACTAAATAGTCTAAAAATTAAGATCGATTAACAAAAACAAATTATGTTAGAAGGAATTTATCGAGCATTAGGAAAGGTAGATGATAAGATGACTCAGGTTGAAGCGGGTTTGCTTGTACCTTTATTTAACCGCCAAGGCATTGAGGTAAGATTAACCAGATCATCAGAAGAAAGAATAGAATTTTTAACAGAATTATTTAGGAGCTTGGATGAAAGAGGAGGTATAAAAGAGATTAAAGCAGCACTAGGCGGTGATGACGGGGATTTGGATGAACTAGTTGAAGCACTTATCGGGTCCGGTGTTGCTCCGCCTCCGGGAATCGAAATCTCGCGAATTAGAATTACAGAGGTGCCAACAGGCCCGGCTCCAGAAGATGTGAGGCGTTGTTGGGTTGGTATGGAGATGTTGGCAGTTAAACTTCCTACAGGATCTGGAGGCGAGCACGATTTTATTACAAACGAAGCAGGACCTATAAGAGATGCATATGCAGTTCTGGCACAAATTGCGGTTCAGGCATTAGGAAAAAGGTCACCACAAGCAGCGGAGTGGTTTCAACAAAATTTACCTCCAGACCTACCAGCATTAACTTTTGGAGCGGACGAAGTAGAGATTTTCGCTTCAACATTCAAATAAGAAACTAATTTGCTCGGCTCCGCCGAGCAAAAAATCGCGCGCCCTTCGATTTCACTCAGGGTAAACGCGAAACATACCCGTCCGCCTTTGGCGGAAGCGAGGCCGACCGTGTCCCTCGTAGCTTTAGCGAAGTAGGAAGGTCCGAATTTTTTCGTAAAGAGTCCACTATAGTTTCGCCTTCAATTCCCGAATCTCCCTCTCCAATCCCTCCACCATATTTTTGTACACCATAAACTCCGTATACCGCAGTTCAGAGATGGAACTCTCGTGTCTTACTCCCCGGAAATTCCTCCTCTTTTCTTCGTAAATCGGCTTATACTTCGCCAACTTTTTTTCCAAATCATCTAATTTTTGCTGATTATTCATACAGCTATTGTATAACAATACCAAGCAATGTCCCTCCCTTAAATTAAGGGAGGGATTAAGGGTGAGTTATACAAATTGTCTTCTAAAAAGTGGCAGGAAAAGTGGCGGTCCATACTTTGACGTTTGTAATAGATCCCACTGGTGGGTCATCTTTTTTTAATGAAGAAACGACCAAATCTTCAGGGTGTGTTTCACTCCTAGAAAGGAGGTGATCCATCCCCAGCTTCGGCTAGGGATACCTTGTTACAACTTAGCCCTCATCGCCGATTTTACCCTCTTCCCGCTACTGCGGGACGTCAGGCACCACCGACTTTGCTGGCTTGATGGGCGGTGTGTACAAAATCTGAGAACGTATTCACCGCGGCCTGCTGATCCGCGATTACTACCAAGTCCGTCTTCATGCGGACGAATTTCAGCCCGCAATCTGAACTGGGGGAAGTTTTGTTGGGATTGGCTCCGCCTTGCGGCTTGGCAACCCATTGTGACTTCCCATTGTAGGATGTGTGTGGCCCCAGATATAAGGATCGTACTGACTT
>Ga0209518_1000250_pt1 | contig 72281 bp, 121 predicted proteins | sample RifGroB1_FD_183993 | JGI IMG/M metagenome (GOLD analysis project Ga0209518, IMG submission 183993) | Groundwater microbial communities from Rifle, Colorado, USA - Groundwater B1 (SPAdes) (version 2) | ecosystem: Environmental > Aquatic > Deep subsurface > Groundwater | place: Rifle, Colorado... | reverse complement strand
TAAAAACATGCTGAATTTATGTGCCTCGCAAATCCAAAATCAATGATGTCTACGACATCATAAATGGCCCCGGAGGGATTTGAACCCCCGACACCTTGATTAAAAGTCAAGTGCTCTAACCAGGCTGAGCTACGGAACCAATATTGCATTGAACAATTTCGGGTTTAAAAGTTTAATGCATTCTTAAAATTAGCAAAAAATATAATCACAATCTATATTAGAATTTTTTGAATTAACATATTTCTCTTAGCGAAGGTTCCCGACAAAGTCGGAACCATAGCCATCAATAAACGAGCGAAGTGAGTCAATGTAAAGTAAACATCTTAACTACACACTTTGTAAAAAATTGCTCACTCCAAAGTCGCGAGGATAATAGCTCAGAAATCGCCTTTGGCAGATTTCTTCGTTAATAAAATCTTTAAGCGAAAAACTTGACGAAGTCAGTTTTGAGCGATATATATGACACGAGCTTGCGAGTGCTAATGTTTACTTAGAAGGTGGACTTAACAGTCAAGCAAAATTTAAAAAGTCTTTGATAAACTATTTTTATAATAAAAATGATCAATCCTGAAGCAAGAATATACTATGCAATTGTTAAATCAATTGAATTTGGAAAAGTAATTCAAGAAAAGATTCCTGAAGTAGCAATTGATTTTAGAAGTGGCAAATCTCTTACAGAGATTGTTTCAGAAAGAAAAATAGGACATTTATTTGGACTTTCTCCAAATGTTTCAAGAAGATCCTTAAGATATGCTTTGTCAGGCTATTATGGAGATTTTTCTCCATCTTCATTTGATTCTTATTCTGGTTTATTATCTAGTGAAGAAATTGAAGAAATTGTCAAACAACACAGAACAAATTCAGGAAGAGTAAATGGTAAACTTGCAGCAAAGAATGGAAATCTTAATCAAAGGAGAGCAGCATTTGCGCGTGGCGCAACTCCATGGAGAAATTGGGTTGTCGGAGAGAATTACTGTGTTTATAGTGAAAAACAGTATGCTTTTGATTTATCAAAACTTGAAAAATATCAGCGTCAGGGACAACAATTTCATAGTAACACAAAGATTGCACAAAGACTAAATGAAGTTTACCATCATGGCAAACAAATTAGAACTGAAAATGCTGTTGGCTGTGTTCTCAAAAGAATGAGGGAAAATTAATTCCTCACAAACTTCTCCAGCTTTTTTTCAAAATCATCAGCAGTCATTCCGCCAACAAACTCATCTATAATTCTGCCATCTCTTATAAGTTTCATATTAGGGATAGAAACAACTTGGAACTTCTTTGCGATTTCTTGATTATCATCAACATTAACTTTTCCAAACTTAATTTTTCCCTTAAATTTTTCAGACATCTCATCAATAACCGGCGACATCATCAAACAAGGCATACACCACTCAGCATAAAAATCTACAAGAACTAATCCTTTTTTAATAAACTCATCAAATTCTCCATTTGTAAGCTCTGGTACTTTATCATTATCAACCATTTTGTTTTTTCCTTTACTTGATTCACCTTCATAATAAATTAGAAAAAACGAGGTTTATAAAATTATTGATTTAACACAATTTGTATAAACAACTGACATATGTTACCTGTTTACCGAAAATTACTTCTCGCTCACGCTCGAAAATTTATTGCGACTTCAAATCCGCTTTCAGCAGGATTTTCCGTCGATAAAAATGATAACAACATCTAATCTAAGGGAAAGTGTGTGAGAGAAAACCGCAGGTTGTCTTCATTTTGGATTCATTATTTCTTAGCGGAGACGAGCGATTTCACGTTTGGGTTCCTCGCGCGATGGTGGTGGAGTGGGGTCGCGAGCAGTGACGAAGTCTGGCTTGTAGCTATCAATATTGCGTTAGCAACAAATTTACACATAAAAAAGGGTGACAAATGTCATGGCATTATATATGATTTAACACAATTCTTTTAGCATAGCTGTTAACTTCTTCAATTAAGATTTTGTCGCCTTTTTCTAGATTAATAAAATCCCGATTATTATCTGCAACCAAAACCCCTGGCCCCCTCACAATCTCAATTTCAATTTTACCGTCACTGACAATTTGCATTTCTTTTTTTTCTGTGATATTATTGAAAGCCAGACCAATTCCTTTATCAAAACTTTCTTTTGTTATAGAATAGAAATAAGCTCCTTTCGAACTTCCATAAACAGTTGAGACAACAACTCCATCGCCGATAAATTCTCCTAAACGCGATTCAATCTCTTTGTTATTAATCCAAACCTTGAATCTAATCGCCTCTGTCGGTAATATATTCCTAATAACAATATCATTAACACCAATTAATTCTTTTGTTTCAAATCTTCCTTTGCATGTTGCTTTAATTTTCTTTAAATTCTGAATTGTAAATTCTTTTCTTAAATATCTTTCAATTACTTCTTCAACTTTTATATCATAACCTTTATTTGAAACTTTGCTTCCTTTAATAAAAATCTTCGGAATTCCGGGAAAAACCCTTTCAGCAATCAAAAAAATACCGTCGCCGCCATAACAAATCACCAACTCTGGACTATCTTCAGAATAAATAAAATCGTATTTTTCTAATTTACATTTTAAGTTTTCAATTTTTTCAATATCTATCCCAAATATATGAATTTTTTTCATTTTTTAGATTTTATGTCAATGTAAAATAAACCATATAAATTTACACTATTTAAAAATTGCTCGTTCATTCTTCGTGAAATCAAATCTAGGCTCGCTATCGCTCGCAATATCCACGACCAACTATGTTAATTTAGATTCAACATTTGGTTTTAGATAATGATAAAACTATCAACTACAATCCACCAACATAAAAAAGTTTTTTGCGTTAACCCTTCTCCTGCGAAACATCAGGACGAAGTCCGAGCGTTTTGACTTTGACAAACTTATTTATTAATAACGAAGTCGGGACGCGAGTAGATGCGAAGCAATCAATTTCCTGCGAAGCAGCTAACTCTCAACACCAAACAATCTCCTCAAATATTTCTTGACAACTTCTTCACGATGTGGATAAACGCAGTCACTGCAATCCCAAATTTTTCCCTTCGGAAGTCGTTTATCAAAATACCATTTTCCATTAACATTATTAATTTTACAACCACCTTCTTCTAAACTATAGTCGTATTCTGGACAATAACACAAAAAACAATTCAATTCCTCGTCGGGAATTGAAGTATGACATTTTCCTTCAGAGTAACAGAGACAAGCTTCAGGGTGTTTTATTTTTCTTACAGAAAATCTAAATTCCTTAATTATCTTGTCAATATATTCTTCAATAAATTTTCTTGTTGTAGAGTTCATTCTAAAGAATCAAAATATATTTTTAAAGGTTCAACCGCAATTTCACTCCAAGTCTCTACAACAAAATTATCATCATCTAAAATATTTCTTAATTCTTCAAAACTCATTAAACCTCCCATTTCAATCTCAGAATCTATTGGTTTAACTTCCCCATCAATTTCAATTAAATATAAAATTCCAAAATGAACTCTTCCAACATCATCAGTATCATAATTAACATACCCTAAAACTTCCATTCCCAATATTTCTCCAGTGATTTCTATTTCTTCTTTAAGTTCCCTCATCATACTTTCTTTAATCGGATTTACATTTTCTATATTATCGAATGGCTCAATATGTCCGCCAACTCCCCAACTCCATTTTCCATGAAGCCTATTTTCTCCACCTTCTCCAGAACGAAGATATGCAAAAATCTTTTTTGTTTTTGGATTAACAATTAACATATAACCAATCGGTTGCTTATGTGACTGATCAACTTCAGCATCGCCACGTCTCATCACTTTTAAATTATTAAGAATTCTTTTTTCATAATCAAATTCTTCATGATGCTTAAATCCTTCAAAATATTCTTCTCCAAAAAGTTTGTCTCTTTCAACAACAATTATTTTCATATCTTCTTTACTCATTTTATCTATTTTTAGTTTTAGAGCATATTTGTTTATATTAATTTCTATAATCAATTGCTCGCTCCAAAGTCGCAAGTTATTGATGCTCAGAAATTCCGCTATCGCTTGAATTTCTTCGTTAATAATTTCCTTAAGCGAATAATCTGACGAAGTCGATTATGAGCCAATGATATCACGAGCTTGCGAGTGCTAAATTTTTATCCCCCGCACCCAGTCTCACTTACATAATTACACCGTCTGCAAATTTCAGTACAATGACCTTTCTTAACTAACTGCTCACCACAAATCGGGCACATTCCACCCATTTCAGCATCTTCAATTTCTTCAGAATCAATATTCTCTTTTTTTTCAACACCCTCTTTTTGAATTATTCTCTTCTTATGAATAAATTCTTTTTCTAAGAAAGTAAAAATATAATCTATTACAGAATCAGCTGTCTTGATTTCAGGATGCCCTTCCCAAACAATTCCTTTTGGTTCAAATCTCTGGTGTTTGAATTTATTAACTAAAGTTTGCAATGGAACACCATATTGTAAATTCATTGACAGCGACGTCGCAAAACCATCCATCAACCCCCCAATAGTGCTGCCTTCCTTGCTCATTGTAATAAAAGTTTCTCCTGGGCTTCCGTCGTCATACATTCCAATAGTAATATAACCTTCATGCCCGGCAATATCAAATTTATGGGTCAAAGAATTTCTAGTCAAAGGCAGCTTTCGCCGAACAGGAACAGCCTTTTCCTGTTTTTTTGAAAAACTCAACGGTTGAATTCTCTTGCTTTGGTCTCTATAAAGAGCAACAGCCTTCAAACCATTTTGCCAAGCTTCAATATAAACATTTTCTATTTCTTGAACACTAACTTCTTTTGGAAGATTAACTGTCTTAGAAATCGCGCCGGAAATAAATGGCTGAACAGCAGTCATCATATTCAAATGCCCCTTATAAGAAATTGTCCTCTTGCCTTTTGGTGGTTTGTTTGCACAATCGAAAACAGCAAGATGTTTTTCATTCAAGCCGCTGCCTTCAATAGTTTCATTTTCTTCAACATATTTAAAAATCTTATTTATTTTCTCGTCGCTGTAACCAAGTCTTTTTAACGCCGGTTCAATGGTGCTATTCACTAATTTTAATGTTCCGCCGTCAGATAAAAGTTTAACTTGAACCAAGCCAATTTCTGGCTCAATACCTTTAGTATCACAATCCATCATAAATCCAATTGTTCCTGTCGGCGCTAAAACAGTTGCCTGCGCATTTCTAAAACCATGAATCTCTCCTCGTTTAATGACATTGTCCCATGTTTTTTTTGCTTCATCCAAAACAACATCAAAACCAAAAGGAAGATTATTTTTTTGAATTCCTTGCAGCGCGTCTTTATGCATCCTCATAACATTCAGCATCGGCTCTTTATTCTTTTCAAATTCCTCAAAAGTCCCAATCGTTTCTGCCATTTCAGTTGACGTCTCATAAACTTTTCCAGTCAGCAACGCAGTCACGCAGCCCGCAACAGCTCTTGCCTCGTCGCTGTCGTAAGGTATTCCAAGATACATCAACAAACTCCCAAGATTGGCATAACCCATTCCGAGCGGCCGAAATTTATGCGAGTTTTCCGCAATCTCTTTTGTTGGATAGCTTGAATTATCAATCTCTAAATCTTGTGCAATCGCAGTTATTCTAACCGCATTAGAAAAATCTTTAACATTAAAACTTCCATCTTCATTAAGAAATTTTATTAAATTCAGCGACGCCAAATTACAAGAACTATTATCTACAAACATGTATTCACTGCAGTTGTGAATGGTGATTCCATTAGCAACAAAAGTATGGGTTAGCGGTTCAGTTAAGTCATAAACATCTTCAATTCCAACATATTTTAAACTTTTAACAGAATCAATAGGATAATCTTCGTAAGTTTTTACCTGAGAATTCATAATTTTTAATTTTTCATTTTTTTGCGATTCAGACATGAATCCAATATGTTTCTCAAAATTTATCCTGCTTGATTTTGAGATTCTCAACGAGTGAACTTCTTTAACACAATATTCTTTTAATCCCCCTTTTCCATCAGGCAACATTGCTTTATCTTTTCCAGCTCTACGATTTTTATATAATTTACTTTTTATTCCAAATCCCAATAATAAAATTTGTGTATCTTTTAACAATTGCAGGCTAGTAGAATCTAAAGCAACATACTGGGATTTTTCACCATAATTTGCTACAGTTCCATCTGCAGTAAATAAACCTTGAAGAACATACTTTTGTTCACTCAAACTTAAACTAAATATCTTTTCAGAGATCCTTTTTTGATGTGCTTTAAATGAAAAATCTATATATTCTTCAATTTTATTTATCAAAAGATTATTTGTTACAGTAAATCGCGCAGACGTCGGTGTTTGAATCGTTATTGCAGGAGTATTTTTATGGGTTAGTCGGCTATAATTCTCTGCAGTATAATTTGCAAATGATTCTATTATCTCTCTTTCATTTAATTTATCCATAGTCAAAACAACCATTTTTTGATCCCCTGATTTGGTAAAACAACCATCTCCTAAATACACGCCTAACATTTGGTAAAACTTTTTATCTTCTACCTCTTCAATTTCAGAAACATTATTTGAAGGAATCAAAACATAATCATCAATGGTCAGCTCGCAGGCAGGAACAAATCCGCGGTTAATTGTAAGGATTTTGTGGTCTCCAGTCAGTTTAATTTCATAACCGTTTTTTGTTTCTAATTTATAAACCGGCTTTGTTCCCGTCTTAAAAGATCCCTCAATTTTAGATTCTTTAATTATTCCAGTATTTGTCAATAAATTAGTTTCTTTATTTATCATTGAGTCAATTCTAATCCACTTACCCTCTTTTGTTAAAATTTTAGTATCCCCAGTAACACACGGATTTGACGCATTTATTACAGATGAATTAGGGCAAGTATGCCATTTATTTATTATATCATGAAACTGCAACCCAGGATCCCCGCAAAAATGAGTGCCTTCTGAAATTTCCCTAAGCAAATCTTTTGCACGATATTTTGGCATTTCATTAGCAAGTTCCTTGCATTTAACTGGAATTGTCTGCCACTCATCATCTTCAATAACAGCTTTCATAAAATTATCAGTAAGCCTGACAGAGATATTTGTATTCTGAAAATTACAAGTATCAACAGCCTCTTTCCAATCAATACCATTATCAATTAAAATATGCAGTTTTTTTTCTTCTCTTCTCTTCGATTGAATAAATTCCAAAATATCAGGATGACTAATATTAAGAATATCCATTTTAGCAGCTCTCCTGGTTTTTCCTCCAGACTTGACAATTCCCGCAACCTTGTCGTAAAAACTCCAATATGCCAATGGTCCAGAGGGTTTTCCTCCACCACTAAGCCTTTCTCTGGATGAACGCAGCGTCGATAAATTCGTCCCAGTTCCAGAACCATACTTAAACAAAAGCGCTTCTCTCTTCGCCAATTCCATAATGCTTTCCATAGTATCTTTAACTTCCTGAATAAAACAAGCTGAAGTTTGCGGGTATTCTTTTTCCCTGCCAATTGGAATTTTTGCAGCTTCTCCATAAGAACTAATTATAAAAGCTTCTTTTTGTTCTTTATTTGGATTTGAATCTGGATATAAATTAATTCCAACATTAAACCAAACTGGCGAATTAAATGCCATTCGCTGATCTATTGATAAAAAAGCAAGCTCTTCTTTGAACGAATCTGCTTCATCTTGAGTAAAAAAATATTCTTGTTTCAAACCCCATTTTGCCATAGTTGTGCTAACTCTCCCAATTAATTGCTTAACAGAATTTTCTCTCTCGCCGTTTTTTTGGTCACCATAAAAATATTTTGACGCAACAATCTTTCTGGCTAGTTGACTCCACTTAACTGGAAATTCAATATTTTTTTGCAGGAACATTGGATTACCACTGTCGTCAGTTATTTCAATATCTGTTTTATCCCAATCAAAATGTTCAAATACATTTGGATTCATTCCTTTAGTAAAATACTTTTCAATTTTTAATCCTTTTTCCATTTTATAAACTCTTAATTTCTTTTCGGAAATCTTTAATATCATGAAAATCTTTATACACCGACGCAAATCTTACGTATGCAACTTTATCAATTTTTGAAATTCTCTTCATAACTAAATCGCCGACAACTGAACTTTTAACTTCCTTGCCTTTTTTCCGGATTTGGTCTTCAATTTCAATCAACATTTTTTTAATAATTTCTTTTGACACAGGCCTTTTTTCAAACGCCTTATCAACCCCCCCTTTTAATTTTTCAACATCAAACTTTTCTCTTCGCCCATCTTTTTTTATAATATATAAGTCACTCATCTCAATTTTTTCGTATGTCGTAAATCTCCTTTTGCATTTTGGATTCAAACATTCTCTTCGCCTTCTAATTCCCTCTGGAGATTTTCGTTTATCTGTGACTTTTGAAGAAGTGTGTACACAATAAGGACATTCCATATGTACGCTCCCTTATAGTAAGAGTATATACAATATATTGTATATTAAACTCTTTTTATTACTATAACTTGTATTTAGCAAATAAGTTAGAAACCTAAACTATTTAAGCTTTTCTATAATAAAATGTATTATTACTCTAAAATGAAACATGATAAATTATATTTAATTTATACAACCTAATTTAATAATCATTAAATACTTAGAGCAATTAAAATAAAATGGCAAGAGGAACTTATTTAGGGGAAGATATTAGTATTTTTCTTAGTGAGGAAGAAGTTATTCAACTAGGGTTATTAGAATGTGATTGGAATGCTCCTTCTGGCAAAAGACTTTTTCATAAACCTTTAGAGGTATTATTAGAAACACAAGATGGCCAAACAATAACTGCAAAAATCCAGAATGAAAATTTTGATGATTTAGGGGATGGTATTAAAGTTGAAAGAACAGATTATGGGTTTTCAATTAAAATAAATGATGAAGCTAATTGGAGAATGATAGACCAGCCTCTTTCTGGTACAAGATATGATGGAAGCAATAAGATTCATTTTTATAGAGAAGAATAAATTTATTTCTTTCCCAAGTTTTCAACCAAAGATTTTATTGCGTAATAACTGCCGCCAAAAATCACAATTCCTGGAATTAAAGTAATTCCTAATACCGGCACCAGCGTCGCTGCGCCGACAGTTCCAATAACTCCTACACCCGCACTTTCTAATAATTCAGAAATTGTTGAAACCTGTCTCACAACATTTTTTTGCAAAGCATCAATCTGCATAATATATTTTCCATCCTTGAAAAGTTTAACCTTTCGTTCTTCTTCTGAAACTAAAATTGAAATATTGCCATTTTTAGAAGCAGTAATCGCAGCAGCATGCCTTGTTCCAAATCCCAAAAATGGCGAAGTCTTTTTAATTAAAACACCATAATCCATCAATTTACCCTTAGGGCTAATTATTATCGCACCATCAATAACTGCAAGTCCTTTTAACAATTTTTCAGCGCCAACATCAAACACACTTACTCTCCCAATTTTATGTTTCAATAAATTTGCATAAGGAATTTTTTCGCCAATCACAAACAACGCACCCTCGCCTTGCTTTGCTATTTCAATCGCGATCTTTAATAAAACATCCTCTACACTTTTCTCGTCTTTCTTCCCTTTTTTTGGCTTTTTTTCATTCTTAACTTTATTTTTTTTAGCCATTATTTTACTCCTTTGATTTTATGACACTTTTTCCTTCTTTTTTCTGCATTTTAAAAAACAAAAATCTTTTTATATCTTTCGTGTGGGATAAATTTAGTTAAGACTTAAAATTTGCATCCATAGGCATGCGAATAATTATTTTTATGATTTAAACACTCATTATTTTTAAAATAAATATAATATAATTAAGTGTGCACAGGTGACATATATAACCTATTTATTTTATGTGTAAATTTTCTTGCTTCGCAAAGGTTATGGCTTCTCCGAGTGTTTTGACTTTGCTATCAATAATAAATTTGTCAAAGTCAAAACACTCGGTCTTGCTAAGCTTAGGTTCTCCGCTAAGAAATTGTTAATCAATAAATCTTGAGATATGTTATTATCATTCTTCTCGACGGAAAATCCTGCTGAAAGCGGATTTGAAGTCGTAATTAATTCTAGAACGAAGTGAGAACTAATTTTCGGTTTAGCCCATGACATATGTCATGGACCTATACACACTCTTTATTTAAGATAATTTTATAAAGTATTATTTCCTGAATAGCATATGAAAAGAGGTTATTGGATATTGATTATAGTTATTGTATTGGCAATTATTATTGGGGGATATTTTTGGTTGAGTTCAGGTGAAGAGCCATTATTTGCTCCTTCTGATGTTAAGGTTAGAATAAGAAATGCGCCTCCCAGAATAACAGATGTTCCTGCTGTTCCCGTCGCTGTTTCTTTGACTCCTGGAACAACTACAGATGTTCTTGTTCAATTTACTGTAAGAGATCCAAACGGAGCCGATGATTTAAATGATGCTGCCGCAAGTGCAACTTTTTCAAAATTAGGCGAAGTTGATAGGGTTGGAGGTTGCGTTATTAATTTAGTAGCAGGAAAATCAAAAACATACGATTGTACTGTTTCAATGCAATATTATGATGCTGCAGGAGCTTGGACAATTACTTTTTATATAGAGGATTTAGCAACACCAACACCTGGAAGTGATTCTGATAATAGTGCAACTGCAAATGTTGGACAATTAAAAGCAATACTTTACAATACAAATATTAATTTAGGAATTATTACTCCAAGTGATGTAAATGTTCCTTTAGCAGACGTTGTTATTACAAATGAAGGTAATTTTGTTGTTCCTACCGACGGAACACTTAATGTTTTAGCAAGAAATTTGGTTGGTGTTACAACTCCTGCTGAAAGTATTTTAGCTTCTGTTTTCTTGGCAGGAGATTCATCAGGAGATGTATGTACTTTAGGTAGTGCTCTTATAGATAATAGTAATGTAAACACAAATGTTGCTATACCACGAGGCGCTGCAGGAAGCAATGTAGGTAGCCTTGGATTTTGCATATCTTTAGTTCCAGAAGTTAGTGCTCAGGATTATGAAGCAACAGTAGCAGGAGGTAACCCATGGTTAATAGAAATTTAAAAATAGGTTTATTGGTTTTTGCAGTTTTATTAGTGAATACAAGTTTCGTTTTTGCTTTGGCGGTCAATTCACCTTATTACAATTCCAATCCTTTGAAGGTTTATGCAGGACAGGAAAAAGAAATAGTCTTTGATATATACAATTGTCCTTCTATGTCGGACAGTTGTGATAAAGAAGATATTGTTGCAACAGTTACATTAGAGGAAGGAAATGAAATTGCAGAGATTACTTCAGGAAGCGAATATAACTTGGATTTTGGAAGTTCTGGAAAAATTAGAATGGGTGTTTCTATTCCTTCAGATGCTGCAATGAATGACAAATATTTGATTAGAATGGCTGTTCAATCTATTCCTGAAGGAGCTGGAGTTAGAATGGGTATAAAGTACAATGTTGAGTTTCCTGTTGTTGTGACTGACGCAGCAAATGTTCCAGATGATTATGTTCCTAATACTGTTTCTAAAGGAGAAAAAACAAATTATATGTTGCTAATTGTTATATTGGTGTTCGTTATTTTAATCCTTATCATTGTTCTTGCGATTTATAAAATTATTTCTGGAAAAGACAAGTTTAAATAATTAGGAATTTATTTTTCTTTATGAAAAGAGTGATTTTATTTTTAGGCGTTTTAATTTTAATTAATTTAGTTTATGCAGAAACTAACTTGGGTCCTTCAGATGTAAAAATTACTGTTGGTGAAACAAGTTGCGGAGACAATATTTGTAATGGCAATGAAACTACAATGAGTTGTCCTGGAGACTGCGGAGAAGAAACTCAACCTCCTCCAAGTGGCGGTGGCCCATCATCTTCTGGCTCTGCACCAATACCTAAAAAAGAATGCGTCCAGGATTGGGTTTGCGGCGAGTGGAGCAAATGTGAAAGTTCAATAAAAACAAGAACTTGTCGCGACACTAATCAATGCACAGAACTTTACGAACGCCAAGAAGAAGATTCATGTATAATTTCTACTGATGAACTTGAAGAATTAATAAAAAGAAAAACCCTTTTTTTTGGAATACCTTTTTGGTTATTATTGTTATTGCTAATTATTTTGTTAATAGTAATTTATTATATACTCAAAAGACGTAAAAAGAAAAAACCAAAAAATAAAACTAAAAAGAAAAAGAAGAGATAATTATCTTATTTCACTTAATCTCTCTTGTTTTCTTTTTCTCCACTCTCTAAATGTTTTATATCCTTTCCCAATTCCTTGACCAACTCCTAATAAAACCCCACAACCAGAAACTACCAATGATCCGATAGCTAATTGATCAAGCCTGAATTCATTATTATCATATACTTCAGCTTTTGCATTTATCTCTCTTTTATAAGACTCCATTTCATTCTCATAAGCTCGAATAAATCTTCCTACTTCCGGATCTTCTCTTATAATATCATTACTACCTTCAAAAGGATTTACAGAACTTATATGAGGTATTTCTGGCATTCCAGATATTGTTTCTCTATATGTATCTTTTATTGTGAAATTATGAATGGATAGTCCATAGAACGAACCTGCAGCAATCGCCCCTCCAAAGATTATTTTTTTAGTAAGTCCCATAACAATACTTAATCATGCACTTTATAAAAATTCCTACACTCCACTTCAATAAGCTTTTTCCCTCTTTTCAATTTCGGAAACAAGAATTTCTTTTTCATTTTGCAGAACAACATATTCTATTCTATATCCTCCAACTCGAACTCTAAAAGCTTTTTCTTTTCTGCCTTCAACTCTTTTAACGTCCGAAGGAAAAGGATTTTCTTTCAACTCATTTAGTTTCTTCCAAATCCTATCTCTTAATTCTTTTTCCGTTTTTCTAAGAAATTTTTGCGGCTGTTTTGCAAGAAAAAGATTAAACATCTCAATCTCCAAGTTCTTTTTTCAAATCTTCCAAAGAAATACTTTCTCCACGTTTATGTTCTTCAAGCGCTTCTTCTAATCTTTCCTCTTCTTCAGGCGTTAAAATTGAATCAGCATCTATATTAATAATAAGTTCTTTCATTTCTTTCATTTGATTTTCGATTCTATCTAATCTTTGAATTATATCTCGATTTTCCATAAAAGAACATAGTTTCAAAATTTAAAAGGTTTTTGGTGGGGATTTATGAGATGTTATAATTATTCAAGAGTTAAAATACAAATAAGTCATACCTGCAATAAAACCACATCTCGTTAATTCTACAACCGTACCTGCCCCATAAAATAAAGATTTTTCAAATAAAGAATAATTAATATCTAATCCCGTATTTTCTTTAAATATCCTTTCTCCAATATCCATTGCTTTTTTTGGCGCCGAAAAACCAGTAAAAGGAATCATGTAGAAAAAAAAGTCTTTGGTTAATTCTTCCCAGAGAGCATTACTAAATTGTTTGCTCATATTGGCTTTCAGTGAAACAGAATCTTCAAGAGTCATTAAATGTAAAATATATCTTGCTTTTTAAGAATTGTTGTCATTTAATTTGAAGAAGATTTATGAATCACTATTATCATCCAGTTTCTCTTTCAAACTCTTCTCTAAAATCATCCACTGGAGAATTAAGTATTGGTGGCTTTTTGCTTCCAAAAATCCAAAATATACCTCCTCCAAAAAGTATTCCAAGTAAAGAATAATCAACCACTTGTTCACTTCTTTCTCTAAGAATATAACTTGAAAAAAGGATATCTGTTCCTTCTCTATATTCACCATCTCTAACTAATTCAATTTTCTTTTGATTTAATCTGCTAATTTCCCCATCAATAGGACCAACAATCTCTTCTTTACGAGTTTCAGATAAAATTTCAGAATCAAGAAAATAGTTATATGTTCGACTAAGAGATTCTGTCATATTATTTATTTCAGCCATTTCTTTTCTCTTTGGACTTGAAACAATTCCCTCTGTCAATCCAGTATATTTAATGTGTGTATAACTTCCTCCAAGAACTCCCAATGTTCCTAAAACCATCATACTACTGCCGATTATTTTTCCTAAATTCATAAAATATCAAATAAAACAACCTTTTTAAAAATTCCTACACTCCACTTAATTTTTCCTCGTCGAACTATAAACCATCCCTCCAAAACAAACAATACATGTCGCCGATAAAAAAATATTTATCTTCTTTCCTTTCATCTCTCTTTCATTGGCCTTTATCGTCGTTTCAAGTCCGACAATTTTTTTATCTCCCCTAAAGTCTTTTTTTTCTTTAGAAATTCTGTTAAATTCTTCTTCTAAAAAATATAATTCAATCTCGTCTGTTTCAGATAAAATATCTTCAGAATCATAAAGTGGCTGCGCGCAAACCAATAAATAATCTAATTCTTCTTCATATTTTTTGCTTTGGACCATTTCAGATTTATTTTGAATTTCATCATTTTCTTTTTTTAGATTCATATAATCTTGAACAAAATATGCAGTAGTAAAAGAACTAATTAAAAATCCAATTCCCCCAATATATTTACCAATATTCATAAAATTGCTTAGTTGATATCTATTTAAGAATTATTATACTTGAATGGGAATTTCAATTCTATTTTTCTTTTCAGTTGGAGAAACATACATTAAACCTAACATTCCAGCAATCATAACTAATCCTGTTGCAAAACCTAATGTGCCATATTTCTTCATTTCTTGCAAATTTAAATTAACAATTTTAATATTTTCTCTATTAATTTCAGTGAGTTTTTCATCTATTTGTTTTTTATTCTCAAGTAATGGGACAATATATTCTTGATATTCTTCCGTCGTGAGATCTGACAATAAATTTTCTAATCTTGCTATTGAAGTTCTGTTAGCTGTCAGTTCTTTATAATCTGGATTAGAATATACTGGATTAGGATTAAAACTTTCCTGAGCCATATATCCTCCTACTCCAAAAAACCCAATACTTCCAAGTCCGATCATACTCACACAAACAATTTTTCTCAAATTTGCCATTCTTATTCAATATAATCAAGCTTTAAATAAATTATTATTCTCTAGCATCTTCTTTTCTCGTCGTCGGAATTGTCAACACACCTGCTCCAAATATAAATGTTGATAAAATTCCCCCAATATATTTTCCAAAACTCATAAAATTACTTTTTTGTTATCTATTTAAGAATTATTATACTTGAATGGGAATTTCAATTCTATTTCTTACAGATTTAGCATGAAAATAAGCATGTCCTAAAAATCCGGAGATCATCATTAATGTGCCCGCAATCATACCAACCTCTCCTTTTCCAGATTTTGAAACCATTCTTTCAGATTGATAACTAGCCTTCAAGAATTCTTCACTTCGTGTTAATTTAACTTTTTCAGATTCATAATTCTTTAAAACATTATCTGCCATTTCTCTAAACTCTTCAGGATAGTCTGCAGACTTGACAATGTTAGATAGTTCATATACAGACGAATTTAAAACACTTAATCTTTGATATTCAGGATTATTTCTAATAAACTCAGTATTATTTTCACTTTGTTTTGATGCATAAAAATTACCACCTCCAAAAATTCCTAAACCAACAACAAAGGTTACTAAACTTATTTTACTTCCACGTGACATTTTAGTAATAGAAATTTATAGTTTAAATAAATTATTATTCTCTAGCATCTCCATTCTTTGTCGTCGGAATTGTCAAGATACCAGCTCCAAGAATAAATGTTGATAAAATTCCTCCATATAATCCAAAATTTGAAATTGGCTCTCCCAATTCACTCCATCTAATTTCTCTTTTCGTTTCAATAACGTCAGGAGATTCATGATATTCTCTACTAAATGTAAAATTATGTTCATAAAAAGCTTCACTCACACTATAGATTGCTTTCGCTTTGTCGCTTAATGGTTTTGCTTTAAGGTAATTTCCAAAAGAATTGGCCGCCAATCCGCCAAGTAAACCTAAAGCTCCTAAAACCATCAATCCTTCTCCAACAATTTTTCTTAAATCCATTTGTTTTCTTTATTTCTTTTATTTTTAAATCTTCCCAATCAAATCAACACCTGGCTTCAGCGTTTTACTTCCAGGTTTCCAATTCATCGGACAAACTTCGCCGCTATGTTCTCGAACAAATTTCGCAGCTTGAATCTTTCGAATCAACTCTTCAATATTCCTGCCAATATTATTGTTGTGAAATTCAAATGCTTTAATAATTCCTTCTGGGTCAATAACAAAAGTTGCTCTCAATGCCAAACCCTCTTCGTAAATTAAAGTTCCATAAGATTTGCAAACACTATGAGTTGGGTCAGCCAGCATCGGATAATTAATTTTCTTAATTGTCTCAGAATTGTCATGCCAAGCTTTATGCGTAAACGCGGTGTCAGTTGAAACAGAAATTATTTCTGCGCCAAGCTCTTTGAATTTTTCATAATTGTCAGCCAGTTCGCCAAGTTCTGTCGGACAAACAAATGTAAAATCCGCAGGATAAAAAAATAACACAACCCACTTTCCACTAAACTCACTCAAAGAAATTTTCTTAATCTTGCCCTCAACAAAAGCATTTTCTGTAAATAACGGCGCCTTCTGATTTATCTGGACACAATTGCAAATTTTTTCTTCCATGAAAACTTAAAAGTAGTCTAATATAAATATATTTTGGTGATTTTTATTATGTTTGCAATAAGTTTATATACTGGCATTTTTTCAAAGTTACATCTGTATAGGAAATATCTATTTCTATATGTGATAGGAGAAATAAATGGGAAATTTTGATAGGGACCGAAGCGGAAGTCGTGATAGTCGTGACGGAAATCGTGGTGGACGAGATAGGGACAGAAGTGGAAGTCGTGATGGACGAGACAGAGGCGGCGGTTTTAAAAGCGGAGGACGAGGAGGTCCTGGTGGTAGATCTGGAGGCGGCTTTAGAAGAAGTTTTGACAGCGGTCCTCGAGAAATGCACAAGGCAATTTGTTCTGAATGTAAAAAAGAATGCGAAGTTCCATTCAAACCAGCAAAAGACAAGCCAGTTTTTTGCCAAGATTGCTACAGAAAGAAAAAAGGATTTTAATTATCTAGTCAGCTTTAGTTAGCTTTAATTTTTTATTTTATTTATTATTTTTGAGAATTTTATTTTTAATTATTAATTCTTAGAAAAAGCTCTTTTGAACAAATTACCACGCAGTTTCTTTTGCATTTTTTGTTTTAGAATTTCATATTCATCTCTTGCAACGGACAATCCATAGAGTGATGTTTTAATGGCTTTTTCTGGAATATAAAATGGAGAATTTCCTCTTTTCCATGTCCAAGGAGTTTTTATTGTTTGCTCGCTTCCAAAACCATTTACCTTTCCTACAACTTGCCTTACAATATCCGTATGTAAAAGTTCATCTATTTCATCAATAGCTCGTTCATAATATTCTTTAGCTTCAGAGTATCTTTTCTCAGTCCTTGCATTTTCTGCCATACTAACCAATTCCCAAGTGCTTTTCAAAGTTCTGTCTATGCCGTTCCATACTCTTACCTTCTCAGAAGTTTTATATTGATCTGTTTCCATGCAAAATTATTGTAGAATTATTTATTAAACCTTTCTACTTCCCCTTCCCAATAGCTTTCTCCAAAGCTGCTTGATCAAACCCTACAATAACTTTTCCGTTAATAATTGTAACCGGAACGCCAGTCTGACCACTTTTTTTAACGATTTCTCTTGCTGCCTTTTGATTTTTAGAAACATCAATATTTTCAAATTTTATTTTATTCTCTTTCAAAAAATCTTTCAATGCATTACAATACGGACAAGTCGGCGTCGAATAAACAATTACTTTTGAATTCTTTTCTTTCACAACTTTTTCATTTTTACTTTTTCTTTTCATGACTCGATATTATAAGTATCTGACTTTAAATAATTTATTAAACAAATATTATGTTCATCATTTAAGGATTCCACTTTCTTTGAAGTTCAAGTAAATCCTTAGCGTTTACTTTTCCATCCCCATTAATATCCGGGTTATTAGGTATTTCAGGTAATAAAAATCTGCTTAAAATTAAATCGTCGTGATTAAGATCTACCTCTTTTATAGTCTTATGAGTGATCCATAAAAATCTGTCATCGCTTGTTATATCATAATAAATATCAATAGGTATATTTTGAGTCGAAAGTATTTCTCCATATTGCGAAAATATACTTACTCTATGATCACTTAATCCAATAAGTTTTCCTTCACTATATGAAAGTCCTCCGTTTGCAACCCCGCCACCATGTGATTCGAAGCTGAAAGAATCTGCAACAATTGCATTTCCAATTAAATCTAATTTACTATCAAATCCTCTTCCAACATCTTCATCAGAACAAGGATATAAAGACATTATTTCTCTATTTATAAATCGAGAGACCCAAAGTTTTTCATCTCCAAATGTTAAACCGCCAATTACATTAACAAGTGATTTTCTTGAGTCTATTATTTCAGGAGCAAGATTTAAACTTTTAAGATAATTTCTAACTTTATTTTCTGCATCTTTGTTTGTTTGATTAAATTCACAAACCTCTGGAATTTTTTTATGGCAGAGAATATTACCTTCTCTATCGGTTTTGTACAACTCTTCATTTATATCTGTAAGCCATAAGTATTCTCCATCAAATGCTAAACTTATCATGCTGTCCGAAGGACTTCTAAATTCTGCAAGAACATTTCCATCAAAAGACAAATTTCTTATCATTTGCTCAAAGGCCGACCCGACCCACAATGATTCATCATTAACATCAACTCCTCCTAAAATAACATTTAAATTTTGTACCGGAATTGAATAAAAATTTGGGTTGAGTTTTAACGCTTGAACACTAGATTCTGATATGCTTTCGTGTTTTGCCCTCACTTCCAATTTCTTGGAAACTTCGTCGATGTATTCTCTTGGATTTAATCCTTGCAAACCTAAAACATGATATCTATCTCTACTAACATTAAAACCATCTCTTGAAGCTCTTACAATATCCCATGTCTTCTTAATGTAATTATATACAGAAATATCTTCTTCACTAGAACGATACCTTATACCTAAATCATTGTAAGAGTCTTCGAAGGGATTTAATGAAAAAGTAAAAATAAAATGATCATATTCTCCACGATTTATTAAATCTGGAGAGAGTTCTTCAGATTTTCTTAAAACAATTGGTTCATCAAGTCGCGTTGCAATTAATGAATTAGAAACAGATTTTCCAGCATAAGCTCTTTTGGGAGCAAGTCCGTATAAAATTCCTGTAAGTCCGACTTTAACAAAATCTCTGCGAGATACTTCCATTTTACCTTATAATTTAAATAAACCAAAGTTTTTATAATTTTCCATCACTAATTTGTGAATAATCATAAACAACCATCAAAATTTTTCCCTTAACAACTCCTTCAACCTTTAAAATCTTCACATTAACTTTTTCTTCGGGAATACTCTCGTCTACAGACGAGCTATCTAACAACTATTAAGACATTCATAAGCACTAAACGAAGCCCTCACACCTTCGCCAACACCAGTAATTGCCTGCTTGAAATGCGAATCAGTAACATCGCCTGCTGCAAAAAATCCATTAACATTTGTTTTTGAATTTCTGTCAATAATAATTTCATCGTTCTTGTTAATCTTCGCTCCGACTTTTTTCGCAAGCTCACTCAACGGATCCCTACCAACATAAATAAACAAAAAGTCCAACCCAAATTCTTTTTTCCCATTATATGGTTTGTCAAGTGTAACACTACTTACAAGTTTATCTCCTTTAATTTCTTTAACATTAGTGTTATTAATCACTTCGATTTTTCCTTCTTTAACTGATTGCTCCAATCGTTTCATGTTTGGTGATTCAGGATGAACTTTTTCTCCGCGATAAATTATGTAAACTTTTTTTGCATATTTTGTAAGCAACAAAGCTTCTTCAACAGCACTATCGCTTCCGCCAACAACACCGACAATTTTTCCTTTTGTAAATATTCCGTCGCACAACGCACAATAACTAACACCTTTATGCTCAAACTCCATCTCGCCTTTAACTCCCAAACGTTTAATTTTTGTTCCAGTTGCAAAAATAACTGTCTTTGAAAAAAATTGTTTATTCTTTGTTTTAATTGTAAATCTTTTGTCTTTGCTTTTTTTATCATATTTAATATCTTCAACTTTTGAATTAAGAATATCAATATCATAATCTTTCGCGTGATTTTCAATTCGCTTGGCAAGTTCTGGCCCGCTCAAAGAAACAAAACCTGGATAATTTTCAACAACATGCGTCATCATAATCGTGCCTCCTTTAACCTCGCCAACAACAAGAGTTTTCATTCCCAATCTCTGGCAATACATTGCTGAACCCCAGCCGACGACGCCAGTTCCAATTATAATTACATCATACAATCCATTTTCCTCTGGCGTAAAATCATATTTCTGGCGCGGTTCAGTCACAACAATTTCTTTTTCCATAAATAGAAAAAATTGTAGGAGTTTAAATAACTTATGTGTTTAAGCCGCCTGTGTAAGACTATGACATATGTCATGGGCTAAACCAAAAATTAGTTCTCACTTCGTTCGAAAATTAATTACGACTTCAAAATCGGCTTCGCCAGATTTTTCCGCCGAGAAAAGATGATAACAATATATCTCGAAATTTCTGGCTTAACAATTTCTTAGCGAAGAGCCTAAGCGTAGCAAGGCTCGAAGCCATTAATATTTGCGAAGCAAGAAAATTTACATATAAAAAAAGGTGACATTTGTCCTGGTCTACACATTGTTTAAGCCGCCTCTTCCTCAGTTTTAGAAGCTTCAATTAAACATCTTTCTATCCCACTTGTTTGAATTTGAACTTTAAGTTCATCTAATTTTTTTCTTGACGATTCATCTAATTTCCATTCACTTAAAACATCTCCTTTTGCGCCTTTATTTTCTCTAAGGAATTTATCAACTTTTAAATAATTTACAATTTCCCTAATATCAACATATAAACTATGAAAATGCCCCCAATTAAACTCCCTGATTGTTGGAGAATAAGCATGTCCACTTTTTCTTGAAAACTTAATAGTTGCAGGATTTATATTAATTCCATTTCGTTCTGCTAAATAAACAATATCCATTATTTCTTGAGCATTTTCAATTTTTATAGGAACATCAAGATAATTTAAACTTACAGCAAGAAGTGTTTGCATTCTATCCATATGGGAAAAGAATGTTGGGTAATTATAAATATTATTATACTCAAAGAATTATCGCACTTGCTATAAAACCATAAATTAAGATAGTTACAACATCCTGAATAATAGTTGCTATTGGGCCAGCCCCGGGCCCGGATCTCTTTTATTCAAACTCATAATTTCTGTGATTGATAAAGCAATTGGCGGCGCAACTAAAACAGCAATAAAAATTGATAAACCAACAGTCAAAGTAAGTTCTACAGATTTAAACCAGACCATAATAACAACAGCAGAAACTAAACTGAAAATCAATCCAATTGATAATCCAAGAAGACTCTCTTTTATTAAGTATTTTTTGAAATTCGCCTCACCTGTTCTTAAATCACGAATATAAATACTTTGAGTCTGAGTTCCAACAGCGTCAGCAAGATAAACAATAAACGGAATAAAAAAAGCAATAGCAATGTTCTTGGCAATAACTTCCTCAAATTTCGATGTAATAAAAGATAAAGAAATACCTAAAATTAAACCAAGAATTAAAGGAGGAAATCTAAGAGTTAAAATACGTTTTAATGGCGTGACATCATCATCAACATATTCTGTTGGTTTCCTCGCACTCTTTTTCATAAAAACCATAGAAGAAATGGATTTATATAATTATCTTGAAAATTCTTCAACATTAACTATCTTTTTTCCCAAATTTTTTATCCAAACACCAACTGTCCATCCCATTTAGAAAAACAACTAAAGTTGCCACAGCAAGCCCGAAGTCTCGCACAGCTATTTGATTAAAACCCATTGAAAAAGCAATTCCAAACAAATGCAACGACAAGATTAAAGCTGAAAATTTGGTGTATAGCCCTATAATCAAGAAAATTCCTAATGTTAATTCCAATATTGCATTGGCCATAACAATATTATTTGCGCTTAAACCAAAAGAAAATTTTAACGCCCAATCTGGCACGAAACTAACCCACTCGTTTGGAGAAGTAATTTGCTGAAATCCAAAATACAAAAAAACCAAACTCAACCCAATTCTTAAGAGAGGTTTAGAAAGTTTATCAAATTTGTGGGGGTCCATTTTAAAAACTAATTAATATACTTTATAAATTTAATACTTCAAAATTTTTCTTTTTCTTAATGGATAATAAACAATTCCAAGTATTATAAGTATTATTCCTAATATTGCTGCACCATAGCCAGCGTAAACATACTTTATGTTTTCATCAAATAGTTTAATCATAGCAAGCCCCAAAGCAAAAGACGCGAATCCTGTTCTTATATATGCCAAGGTATTTCTTTCATTGGCCAGTATCGTTCTTTCTTGAGCTAATTTTTTATGACTTATCAGTCTTTTTTTAAAATAATTATTCATTTTACTTCTTTTTTTATATTAAACAATTAATGTTTATAAATTATTTGTGTAGCCAGAAATAAGATTATTCAACAATTAACATTCCTTTCATTCCCATTTGTCTGTGCTGCCCGACGCTGCAGTAATATTCAAATGAACCCTTTTTATCTGCAATAAATTCAACAAAACTCATTCCGTCAGTGTCTTTGACTTGTGCTGTCGCGGCGTCAAACTCATCGACAACCCAATCATGGAAACCTTGCGCACTAGAAAATTCAATTCTCACTTTATCTCCTTCTTTGACTCTAACTTCAGGATTAGTTTTCCCATTCATTTTAAATTTAAAGTTTTCTCCAGTCAAGACGAATGTTTTCGTTTCACTTAATTCATCTCCAGAATTATCCGAACTCAAAACAGTAATCTGATTGTCTTTTATAGAATTACCAGTGCCAATATCACTAGCCGAAGTGTTATTAGAACCTCCACTATTATATAAATAAAATCCAGCAATCGCCACGACGACTATTGCAATAATTACACCAATAATAGATTTTCCCATCCCTAATTTTAATGACTATTATTTATAAATCTAATGTATTATTAATCTAGAATTTCCTCAACATTAATAATACTCTTCTCACTCTCAAAAGCATCTTCCATTCCAATCCTCGGACAAGCAGTATTAACCCAGCATTGAATAAATGGAAAATTTTCCATCTCATTAAAATTAATTGTATCACCTAAAAAAACATAAAACTTTTTCTTAGGAAATTTTTCCTCAAGTTGCTTAACATAATGAAAATGCTCCTGCCCTGTTTTTGTCGTAACAAGAATTCCAATGTTGTTCGCAAAATGAAATCGCTTTATGTTTGCCTGTCTTTTATTAAATACTCTCTGAACCATATTATCATTAATTCTCATAATTTGTGTTTCTTTATTCAAAGGATTGTATATTATAACAGGCAAGTCTTTGCCTGCATTTTTCAAAGAATAAACCAAAGCCAATGGATGAAATTTCCCGTCGCCAATATACAAATAACAATCACATTTTTCTTTCAATCTTAAATTTTCATGATAAATATCACAACCAAGAATTTGAAATTCCGACGACGTTCGCGACGGTTGAGAAGTCACAACCTTATTTCCATTATCTTCCAATTGCTTCACAACATTTTTAATTTTATCAACAAACTGCGTCGTCGTGTAAAGAGCAATTGTCTTAAACTTCTTCAATTCTTTCAAGGCTTCGCTGGTTAATTTTACTTCGCCTTTGTACTTTGCGTCTATGAATAAGAATTTCATTTTAATTTAAATCCCCTGTGAAGTTTCCAATATTTCTTTGGTTTTTTCATTATAGTGATATTATCAAAGTTTAAATCATAATTAGGTTTATCAATAGATTGAACATATTTCCATATTAGATTAAATGTCTTTTTTGAATTCCCATAACCAATAGTTGAATGAGACTTCCAATTATTATCAAAATCTTGAATATCTATGAATGAAAGATGTTTAATTTGTTTAATTAAATTATTTCTTACATATTTTGCTTCCATTGAGAATTTTACATCCATATATACAACAAATTTATTGAAATTATTAAATCCACCAATATTTATTTTTGATTTCTTTTGTCGTTTAACAAATAATCCAATAATTTTTTCTAATTCTTTTATCTGCTTTTTATCAGCATCAAATGTATACTTTAATGTAATGTGAGAAGGAATTGGATTATCAATTAGATATTTCTCACCAGAAATCTTTGCTATATTCTTAATAATATTTTTATAATAGATTTCTGCTTTACCCTTAATTAAATAGAAAATAGCGTATTTCATTTCATCTCCCACTCCCCCATCTCGCTGATTTAATAAATCGATTATGTCCGAACTGAACAACTAAATCAACCTTGTCTTTCAAATTCAATGGTAAATCACACGCGCCATAACAAGTTCCAAACCAAATTAAAATTCTCACGCCCTTACATTTTGACTGAATTTCATCAACAACTTCTTTCGCGAAAGGTTTCAAACCATCAGGAAACTGCAGCAACACAGCTCGCGCTTTCGTCTTCTTTATTTCTTTGATTATCTTTTCAACTTCTAAATCATAATTCAATTCCATAGAAAAAGCAGAAATAGTGAGGTTTTAAGGTTTTCCTACCCAAACATTTATATACAAGTAACTACTATTTATATGTATGGATATTAGTAAGGAAGATTTAATGAGAATCAACAAAGGATTTGGAGGAAATTTGAGAAGCGACTCTAGTCTAGACTTTGCACTAGATAAACAGAACGATAAAAAACTCGGAGAATACAAAAAACTTTCATACTTAATAAGGGCGGTTTTGGTTGATCATCCTTTCAGCGATGGAAATAAAAGAACCGCAACATTTATTTGTTTTGCGTTTTCATATGAATTTAACAAACAGGTAGACAAAGAACTCTTAACATATCAAATAATATCAATCGCTAAAAAAAATGAAACTAATATAAGGAATATTGAACAGAGAATTAAAACAGCTATACGATGAACAAGAAAATAATAAACAAAATATTGAAAGAGAACAAAGATGTATTTGAAATGCTAGAAAATTACGACAAAACTCGCGAGCTTCCATTCCAAAGAAAAAGAATAGATATCACTTTGTCAGTTGAAACTATAAATAAATTAAAGAAACTTAAAGAAAAAACAGGAAAGCCGATTTCTAGAATTATTGAAGAGAAGTTTTAAATTTTAACTTTATGTTAAGTCAACCTACTAATTGTATATAAATATTACTTGGAAGATTATATTTATTTGAAAAATTTGTTACCTTAATTCCGTTATCACGAAGAAATTCAAGCGACAGCAGAATTTCTGAGAATTAATTACACGAACGACTTTGGAGTGAGTGCAAATTTTGTAAATATCTTGGTTAAAAAGAGTCCTCATCCTTCTTTCTTTTCCCTTATTCCTCTTCATCCTTCTCCTTCTTTCCCTCGTCCAAATCAACCTCGTCAAAACTATTTATCTTTTCAGCAAGTTCTATATCTTTTTCTGTCACTTTATTTCCTTTATCATGCGTCTGTAAAATGAGTTTAACTTTATTATATCGAATTTCAAATTCAGGATGATGCTTCATTTTCTCGGCATAATAACCAACTTTATTCACAAATTCCATTGCCTCGAGAAAATCACCGAATTCATACTCACGTATTAAAGCATTATTTTCTTCTTTCCAAAATTCAGGTACTTCAACCATTACAAAAAGAATAAATAATGGATTTTAAACTTTATCTTTCTCCTTAAACTCCAACGCACATCCGTTTATGCAATATCTTTTTCCGGTAGGGTTCGACGCTGTGACGTTCTCGTTAAAAACATGTCCAAGATGGCTTCCACATTTCGCACAAAGAACTTCAGTTCTCGGAATAACCATTTTGAAATCAGTTCTTAATTTCACAGCCTTATTATTCTTTAAATCATAGAACGAAGGCCATCCAGTTCCAGACTCAAACTTCGTCGATGAATTAAATAATTCGTTCCCGCAAGCCATGCACCTAAAAACTCCTTTTCTTTTCTCTTTAAGATGTTTTGAAGTTCCGGGCTTTTCAGTTCCAGCTTCGCGAAGAACATGATATTCCTCGGGCGTAAGTTTCTTTCTCCATTCAGCTTCGGTGGTTTTCATAATGCAAATAAGAATTTAATAGTTATAAATTTTTTCCATCTTTTCAAATATACAACAACCCAGCCATTACTCCTATTCCAATCAAGAAAGCAATCAACTGCAACAACGATCTTTTAAAATCATATTCGCAATTATGCAATTCTGGAATCAAATCACTTCCAGCAATATAAATAAATCCGCCGGCGGCAAAAGGAATTAAAAATAAAATTATTTTCTCAACACTGCTCAAAGATAACGCGAGCACAACTCCAACAATTGCAGTTATTGAAACTAAAAAATTAAGTAACAATGCTTTTTTCTTTGTAAATCCTCCATGAAGCAAAACACCAAAGTCGCCGATTTCTTGGGGAATCTCATGGAAAATAACTGCAAGCGTCGTCGCTATTCCAACAGGAATATTAACTAAATAACTTACGCCAATCACTAAACCATCGATAAAATTATGAACTCCATCGCCAACGAGATTCATCAAAGAAAATGGATGGACGTGTGTCTTTGAAACAGGAACATGACAATGATTCCAGTGAACAATTTTTTCAATAATAAAAAAGAAAATTATTCCTGATAATAAAGACAATGAAATAAACAATGTAAACTCCCCGCTCCTTTCAACAGCTTCTGGAAGCAAATGAATAAATGCATCTCCAAACAAAGCACCAGCACTAAAACTCACAAAATAAATTAACACACTCTTCAACTTCGGTGTTTTTATAGACAAAGTCAAAACTCCAATAAATGAAATAAGACTCACAACTAAAACACTCACAAGAGAATAAATCCATATAGTTGAATCAGCCATAAATTAAATAGGTAAAAATAGTTTTTAAATTAAACGTTGACAAACAAAAACTTTAAAAGTCATAATAATCATTTTATTTTATGCCTAGGTAGTTAAGTGGCTATAACACTAGCCTGTCGTTGTAAGGAACTAGGTTCCTTAACATTCAACCTCCTAAAAACCTGCTACGCAGATGGGGAAGAAGCAACAGAGCGCTGGAGTCCCGGGTTCAATTCCCGGTCTGGGCGTTTTTATGGAACTGAAAGTTCCATCGAGAATTGCGTGATTTCAAATATTCTGATTTAGTTTCAATTTCCGAGCAATTCTGAAATTTCGAATAAATGAACGAAGAGAATTTAAAGAAGATTTCACGGATTGCGAGCAGGTCTGGGCGTATTTATCCTTAACAAAATTCTTAAACAGAGAATTTATTTAATTCCATGAAAAAGACCCTAAGATACGCGATCATAAACTCTTTCTCGACGGCAATTTATATCTTTCTTATTGTGACTCTTATATTTTATGGCGGACAATTCGTTTTTAATGATGATGGCAAAGAAACAATCCTAATTCCGATCTCTATGCTTATGCTTTTTGTTTCATCTGCGGCAATTACAGGATTCCTAGTTTTCGGCAGACCAATTATGTGGTATCTCGACGGTAAAAAACACGAAGCGATAATTTTGCTATTTTATACCCTTGGAATTTTCGTAGTTTTAACCACAATAATGTTCACGATTCTTATATTGTATTCTAATTATCTTTCTTAACACTCATCATACTCTTGCTTGAAACAGGAACCTGAAAAACCGCACCGCAATTATTACATTTAACTGTAAAAATAGTTGTCATAGACGTCAAAATACTACACCCTCTGCAAACTGCCTTGGTTCCAAGCTTTACCTCAAAATCATTCCCGCATTTTGAACATTTCATAATCAAACATAAATCAACTGTTTATAAAATATTCTATAAATCACCTACATAATTCTTAAAAACAAGAAAAAGAAATATTTTTATGATTGTTTTAACAAAAAGCAGGTTGCAAAGAATTGTTGACGAAGAGAAAGCTAATGGAAAAAAAATTGTAACTACAAACGGAACATTTGATATTTCACATCCTGGCCACACGCGATATTTGAAGCTTGCAAGATCTTATGGAGATGTAATGATTGCTTTGGTAAACAGCGACGCGTCAGTAAGAAAAGCTAAAGGAGAAGACCGCCCAATAAATCCAGAAGAAGACCGTGCAGAAATGTTAGGCGAATACCGCAGTGTTGATTATGTTTATGTATTCGACGAAGAAACACCACTTGATCTCTTGGAATTAATTCAACCCGATTTTCATGTTAAGGGTGGAACATATATTGAAGAACGAGTCCAAAAAGAAAGAGAAGTCGTAGAGAAATACGGAGGAAGGTGTGTTTATCTTCCAGAGTTTTCTGGAAAAAGTTCAACTAATACAATTGAAAAAATAAGAAATGGAGAATCTACTTAAGTAATTTATGAAAATATACTCTTTAAAAGTTGATAAAGGCCATTTCTTTTATTTCTCTCACCTTCAAATACTTTTAATCCTTGAAAACTCAAAACATAATAAGAAATAGTTTTTCCTCGCCATGTTTGATGATGCAACTCCATTAATTCTCTTTCTTTTAAAGAATTTAAAGTTTCTTCATCTCCTCCAACATGAACTCTGCCTTTTTGAAATCTTTTCATAACTTCATATTCCCTGTCTGATAATTCTGTTTTCATTTTTTCTTTTCAATCTTTTTCTTAACTTTTTCATTATATTCCATGAGTAAAATCATAAAGAAACCATACGATTCTATTTCTTCTTAAATTCTCGAAACGAAGTTCAGCTCTTCCATCCACAGATAAATGTGCAGTCTCATATTCCTCTCCAGTTTTTTCATCTTCAAGAAAACCAGTGTTTTGACTCAAAATATTTCCAACCAAAAGTTTATCTTCCTCTCGAAGTCGTGCTCCATGTTTATAATGTCGTAAAACTTCATATCGCCTTTCATTGCGAACCGGCCGATAAATTATACCCTTAACTAAATCTTTCAATCCCATTTTAAACAGACATATTTACCCTTTTTATTATTTATTGTCCTTAACTTTCTGTCTCACACCAGACATATATCACACTTTTTTATGTGTAAATTTTCTTGCTTCGCAAATATTAATAACTACGAGCCAGACTTCGTCAAGGCTCTCCGCTAAGAAATAGTGAACCTAAAATATCTTAGAAATATACTGTTATCATTTTTCTCGACGGAAAATCCTGCTGAAAGCGGATTTGGAGTTATAATTAATTTTCGAACGAAGTGAGAACTAATTTTCGGTTTTGCCGATGACATATATTATGTGGCTACACATTGTCCTTAACTTTCTCAATCTTTTTCTTCCCACCCATATATTTTTGTAACACCGTCGGGATTTTCACACTGCCGTCTTTTTGTTGATTGTTCTCGAGAATAGCAACCATAATTCTCGACGTCGCCAACGCAGTATTATTCAAGGTATGCAAAACATAACGATTTCCATGCTTGTCCAAGCCACGAATATTCAAATCTCGAGCTTGATAATCTGTGCAATTACTCAAACTTCCAACTTCACCATAATCTTTTATTGTCGGACGATAAACTTCAATATCCGAACTTCGTGCTTTCCAATCTCCTAAATCACCAGTGCACATTTCTATTGTTCTATACGGCAAATTTAATTTCTTCATCAACTCTTCAGAATTTTTCCCAAGCTCTTCATAATACTTCCAAGAATCTTCTGGCTTGCAAAAAATAAACTGCTCGACTTTATTGAACTGGTGCGTTCTCCAAAGTCCTTTTTCATTAATACCATGACTTCCAATTTCTTTTCTAAAACTCATTGAATAACCAAAAAATTTCAAAGGCAATTTTTCTTCACTAATTGTTTTATCAGAAAGCATTCCAAGAATCGCGTGCTCAGCCGTAGGAATTAAAAATAAATCCTCTCCTTCAATTTTATATAACGCATCTTTAAATGCATTTAAATCTCCAGCTGCAGCCGCAACTTTTTTAGAAATCATCAATGGCGGCTCAATATAAACATAATTTTTCTTCAGCATAAAATCAATTGTAAAATTAATCAACGCCCGATTCAACATTGCCAAATCACCCTTCAAATAATAAAAACCAGTTCCAGCAACTTCAGCACTTGCATCAAAATCAACAATTCCCAAACCCTCTGTGATTTCAACATGGTTCTTTGCATCTTTTATTTTAGGAATCTTTCCCCCTTTTTTAATAACTTTATTTTCTGAATCATCCTTGCCTTGAGGAACTTTATCATGCATTAAATTCGGAATTTTTCTTAAAGAAATTTGCAATTCATCAAATAAATTGCCTTCTTTTCCCTCAAGCTCTTTTAACATTTCAGGGATTTCCTTAGCTTTCTTAATCATTTCCTTAGCTGTTTTCTCATCTTTCTTTTTCTTCGCTTGATTAATTCTCTCAGAAACTTTATTTCTCTCCTTTCTTAAATTATCTGCTTCATATTTTGTTTTTCGCCACGCCTCATCTAATTTCAGAACTTCATCAATAATCTTCAGTTCTCGTCCCTTCTTCTTATTATTCTTGCGATAAACATCAGGCCTTTCTCGAAGATCTTTTATATCTATCATAAAATAATTAAGAAGCAGTGTTATTTAAATTTAACGAGAAGCTTTTAATCTGCCTAAATATCTTTTTTTACTTTCTCGTCTAAGTTTTTCCATTTCTTCTTCACTTCCATCTGTTAAATTCCTTTCCAAAAAACCAAGCTCTCTAAATTCTTGGTCTAATATAACTCCAGCACCCTGTCTCGCCATCAAATTGTCATAGATTCCCAAATCTAGATGATATCGTATTATCATAATAATCCATAATTACTGTTTTTTTAAATATCTTTATATAAACCATAGAAACAATTAAAAACAGGATTCACTATTTTTATTTATGGTAGGAGAAGAGGTGATAAATCAGGTAAGTAATGAAATTACTCAAACATATTTGTCATTTATTGCAGCTTGGGGAAATTTCGGCGAATTTGTAAACATTTTCATGCTGGTTTTATTAGTTATTCTATATTCTGTTTTTATCTGGAAACTTCACAAATTTATATCAAAAAAAGATTTTCTTAATTTAGATCTTAACAAGTACAACACCGCAGGAACATCTTTTGGAACACATTTTTTATCGGGCTTATTTTATTTCTTAGAATATTTATTAATCTCGCCATTTTTAATTTTCTTTTGGTTTGTCGCCTTTACTATTTTCATGATTGTTTTAATTCAAACACCTGAAAATTTTACAATCTTTCAATCAGTCACGCATGTTTTAATTACCTCTACACTGATTGTTGCTACAATAAGAGTGACTTCATATTATAGCGAAAAACTTTCACAAGATTTGGCAAAACTGCTGCCTTTCAACCTTTTAGCTATCGCGATTATAACTCCAGGGTTCTTTGAACTCGGAAGAATTTTCAGCGCATTAAACCAAATCCCTTCTTTCTTAGATAATATCATGGCATATCTTCTATTTATTTTTGTTCTAGAAATAGTTCTGCGATTTTTTGATTTTATTATATCATTATTCAACACAGAAGAAGAATAACTCACTTCAATCCATACTTCTTCAAATTAACACAAACATTTTTTCCGCCTTTTTCAAATTGTTCGTATGTCTTATTTATGATGTCCATTGCTTCATTAATATCTTTAGCTATAAAAATAGAATCTAAATCTTTTTTATCTATATATTTTTGTTTTAACAAATTATTCTTAACCCAATTTATTAAAGGAACCCATTGTTTTCCTAAAAGAATTATTGGCATATCGCAAATTTGCTCAACTTGAACTAACTGCCATGCATAAAATAATTCCAATGTTGTTCCAATTCCTCCTGGCGCAACCACGACGACATTGCTTAATGCCATAAATTGATCCAACCTATCTGAAAAAATTGAGAATTCTTTTTTCAAATCAAGATGCTTGTTTGTTTTTTGAGCTTTCGGAAGTTTAATCAACAAACCATAGGAACGTGCTTGTCTTTTATTTCCCTCTTTATGTCCTGCATTAGCAGCTTCCATTGTTCCAGGCCCGCCGCCAGTTACAATATCCAAATTCTCCTCGCCAATCATCTTGGCAAGTTGATAAATTAATCTATAATTCTTATCATCTCTTTTTATTCGCGCACTTCCAAAAATCGCCACCCGAAAATACGAAGCACCAATTTGCTTTTTCAATAGTTTAACTTTTTCTTGTTTCATTTCTTCACCTCTTTAACAATTCCCTTCCAATCTATGCCATACTTATTTAATAATTCTTTTGTTTTTCCCGAATGAGGAATTTCCCTAATAGCAAGATGTCTCACCTCTATTTTTTTTCCAACTAAACTTTCATTTAACATCTCGCCAATTCCCCCTTCAGGATAATGATCTTCGGAAATAATAACTTTCTTCCCATGCTTCTCAACAAACTCAACAAACTTTTTTTCATTAAACGGTTTCACACAATATAAGTCAACAACCGCAACATTAATTTTTTTCTTCCTTAATTCATCATAAGCTTTCAAACATTCATGCAATGTAATCCCACTTCCAACTAAAACAGCACTATCTTTATTTGACTTTTTCAAAACTTTGAAATCTCCAATATTAAATTTTTCATTCTGCCCATATAAAACAGGCGTCTTGTCGCGGGTTGTTCTAATATATTTTATTCCTTTTAATGAGTTGCAAATATGAACAATTTTCTGTGTTGAAACAGCGTCGCTAGGATAAAAAACAATTGAATTCGGTAAATCCCTAAACATTGCAATATCTTCCAAACCCATTTGAGAAGCGCCGTCTTCTCCTATCGAAACACCGGCGTGACTTCCATTAATTGTAAAATCAGCATTTGAAATTGCAGCCATTCTCAACTGGTCATGCGCTCTTGTCAAAAACGCACCAAACGAAGCAGCAAAAACTTTGAAACCCTTTTTCGATAAACCTAAAGTAACTCCAATCATATCCTGTTCTGCAATATAACATTCAACAAACTGCGACGGAGTTTTTCCTTTGACAAATTTCAATCGCGTTGAATTCGCAACATCTGCATCAACAGCTAAAACGTTTTTGTCAGCAACGCACAAATTCATTAACGCCTTGCCAAAAGCGTCGCGCGTTGCAACTTCATTTCCAATTTTGTAAGAATCAATTTTAACTTTTAATTTTTTAATTATCTTTAAATTATCTTTCGCAGGTTTTTTTATTTTAACTTTCGGCATAACCAATTCAGGAATTTCTTTCAAAGCTTTTTCCAACTGATTTTCATTCATTGCCTTGCCATGCCAGTCATTTTTATTTTCAATAAAAGAAATTCCCTTTCCCTTGAAAGTTTTTGCCAAGATAACAACTGGCTTATTTGATTTTCTCACCAATTTCAAAGCATTTACAATTTGTTCAATTTTATGCCCATCAATTAAAATTGTCTTCCAACCAAATCCTTCAAACCTTTTTTTGTAAGATTTCATATCATGCCCTAAAATAGTTTCTCCAGTTTGTCCTTGTCTGTTCACATCAACAATCGCAACAAGATTATCTAAGTTTAAATTAACAGCCAACTGACATGCCTCGTAAATAGAACCTTCAGCAATTTCTCCGTCGCCAAGCAAAACATAAACTCTGAATTTTCTCTTTTGTAATTTAGCAGCCAACGCCATTCCAACACCAACGCTCAAACCTTGCCCTAAACTTCCAGTAGCCGCTTTAATCCAGGGTAACGCCGAATGAGGTACAGGATGTCCTTCAAGATTAGAATCTAATTTCCTCAAATCATTCAAATCATCTTTTATGCAGCCAGCTCGCTTCAAACAAGAATACAACGCAGGCGCAGCATGACCTTTGCTCAAAATAAAATCGTCGTTATTTTTATTAAATGCATTACTCGTATCATATTTCATTTCATCAAAAAACAAAACACTCATTATCTCAACACTTGATAAACACGTCGACAAATGCCCGCTTCCAGCTTTCGTAGTAGAAACTGCACAATCCCGACGAATGACATTTGAAATATCTTTAAGTTGTTTTATTGATAAATTTGTTTTCACTTTTGTTTCTCCTCAAATTTCTTCAGCGCATTCATCTGAAATTTATTTGGATGAATCGCGGGACGTTTTTTCTTTATAATTTCAATTGCTTCATCAACGCTTTTTCCTTTGGAAATAAGATATGCTGCAACTAAAGTCGGTGAGCGTCCATGTCCTCTCTGGCAATGAACAAAAACTTTTATTTTATCTTTTACAAGGTTAGCAATAAAATTCACTCCTATTTCTAGCTGTTTTTGCGTCGGAGAATGAGTATCCTTAACAGGAATCCATAAATAATATTCAATGCCATAAGGTGAATCAATCAACTCTGCCTCTAAACTAACATCTGCTTTAATCTTTTCCTTTATTAATTTTTTATTGAATCCAATTTGACAGCATTGATTCGTCCCAATGTAAATATAATTTGTTATCTTATTATATTCAAATTTCAAAGGCCCTTCTTTTTTCATCTTGCTAATTAACATTCAGTAACATTTAAATATTTGTTTGTTTCTTTTAAAATATGGAATACGACACAAAAATGATTAACGAGAAGCTTGCAAAGTTATCTAGAGATGTGGAGATTATTAAAGAAATGATGATTGTTCAGAAAGAATCTGGGGAGATGGAAGAAATTGAATTAACTGATTGGGCGAAAGCTGAATTGGAAGAAGCGAGAAAGCGCCCTCATTCTGAAAAGATTTCTCATGAAGAGGTTAAACGTATGATTCTTGAAAAATGAGTTATTCGATTGAGTGGGATAAAAAACCAAAAAAGTTTCTTAATAATTTTCAAAGAGATATTGCCGAAAGAATCTTGAATAAATTAGATGAAGTCAAAGAAAATCCATTTAGATACTTAGAACATTTTGAAGGAGCAGAGGTATATAAATTACGGATTGGTGATTATCATTTTCTTATAGACGTTGATTTTGAAAACAAAATATTAACAATACAAGTTCTTGACAAGCGGGGAAGAGTGTATAAGAGGTGAAAGTTATTTTAAAAGTTTAAATAGGATGAAATTATAGTAAAATATATTCATTTCTTTATTTAACTCAATAAGTTCGTCCATGAAGATAATTATCCCTCTAAAGTATAAATAATTATCCTAATATGGAGTTGCTTGGCTTCGCCCAAATTTTAATTTTTCTTTCTTTCCCGCCCAAGATAGTGAGAGATTGCCCGCAGTTGCTTCGCAACATATAGCTTTTTCCTTCGGAAAAAGAGAAAAACTTCTTTTATCCGACCAACGAGAAAACCAACAAAATGCTTCGCACTTTATATAACAGAGGATAAAAGGTTCGCTGTCGCTCTCCCAAATTTTTCTATTATTTTGAGGCACTTTTTTCAATATCCTTTCTCATCCCTTTTAATAGGTTTAACAACAAATCTCCCAAATCATTACGATAAAATGTTTCTTTTTTGAGTTCTTTTTTAGTATGAGAATAAACTTTCCACCCAACTCCCTTATTGGAATCAATAAAAGAATCTGCCACTCCATCGTATAAGGTTTTATCCTTACCTGCCTTTTGAAATTTAGCTAAAGGAATTCTAACTTTTGTAAAAGTAGATAAAATTCCTCCAAGATTTGTTTTCGTATTTTCTTCCAATAAATTTCTTTTTTTATTTAAGTCATTTAGAAATCTAACTAATTCATAAGCTCCTAAAACCCAAAGCTTAGAAAGAAGTATATATCTTCTTTTTTTCTTTAAATCTTCTTCTAAGGTGGAATTAATTTTTAATTTGTGAAGTTCTTCAATTAATTCAACATCTAATTCTCCTAATGCTTGAACTTCACCGAGTAAAAGCATTTCAATACCCATAAATGCAAAAGAACTATTCATCCATTCAGATTGTCTATCATTTTCCATCATAATTCATAAAAAGATAAGTTTTTAAGTATTAAAATCTTGTTTAAACTATGAAATCAAAAATAAGTGTTTTAACCATAATTTTAATTTTGGTCTCTTTATATTTAAGTTATTTGTCTATTGCTGAATATTCAGCTACTAATCAAGCAAAGGAATTTTATGATGAACAGTTTGAAAAAAGTCTTGAAAATGTAGGGCTCCCTTTAAATCTTGCAACTATGACTCCTTCAGAATACGAAGAATGGAATGATAAAAATGAGATTACGAGAATTAGAGATGAAATTACTAATAATTGGAATATGGAATTATATATTGGTTGGTTAATCAGAGCCAGAATACATTTTCAAATGGCAATACTCTCTATTCTCTTGACAATTCTTTCTTGGAGATTTGATTTAATAAAAAACGCTAAGAAAAAGTAAGTTTAATTTAAAACGGAAAAGTGCCCCATTTTCTTTTTAGAAAAAAGAAACAAAAAGCGGGCGGGCAATCTCTCTTATTTGTTGGTCGTCGCTTCCACCTCCTCCCCCCACCCTGAAAGAAAAATTAAAACTCACGAGGTCGCTTCTTGCTCCACTCGTGCCTCACTCTTTCAGAGTTCGGTCAAGCAACAGCAGATTAAGAGGTAATTTCTTTTTCCTTACGGAAATTTTCTTTGTGAAAACCAGAAATTAGCCCAAATTGTTTGCTTATTTATTAATTTAAGTTACTGCAAACAACATCTCTTAATCGCAGTGTTATCTCCTTTCAAACCTCTTAATTTTTTCTATTCTTCTTTTATGTCTTTCTTCATTTAAGAATTTTGTCTCAAGCCATAATTTCACGACGTTCTTTGCTTTTCTTGTAGAAATAAATCTCGCTCCTAAACTCAACACATTTGCGTCATTGTGCTGCTTGCTCAAAATAATTATTTTCTTATCTCCGCCGTAATAAACGCAGCAACGAATGCCTTTTACTTTGTTTGCCGTGATTGCCTCGCCTTGTCCGCTTCCTCCAATCACAATTCCAACGGATTCGCTATTTTCGTCGGCATTTCTCGCGACTTTTCTCGCGCACGAAATTACATAATCAGGATAATCATCATTTTCATCATACAAGTACGGTCCAACATCAACAACGTCAGCAACTTCATGTTTTAATTCCTTCACAAGAAAATCAATTAATTTTTTCTTAAGCTCAAACCCGGCGTGATCAGCTCCAATATAAATCCTCTTTTTCATATCCTAAAAAGCAAAGAATGTTATATAAATTTATTGATAAGATACCTGCTCATTTCATTCGCAGAATAAATAAATTGCTAACAAAAAACCCAACAATCATCAATTACATTTAAGACTTTATGAATTGTTAAGTCAACTTACCAATTATACATAAATCTGTTTGGAAGATTTAAATTTATTTGAGAAAATTGTTACATTAATAACGTCATCGCGAAGAAATTCAAGCCGAGCGATTTCACGAAGGTGAATTATTTTTTATGATGCCGAGTGGGGTCGCGAGCCAAAGCGAGATTTCTGAGTCATCAATCCTGCTTTGCAGCAAATATCGTTCGCCACAGCGAACCAAATATTTAAAATATAAATAAAAAATAAAAAATAAAATTAAGCAAGTTCTGCGTCAATAGCTTGTTTGAATACGCTAAAAGGTTGAGCCCCGCTTACTGGTTTTCCATTAATAAAAAATCCAGGTGTTCCTTTAACTCCGTAAGATGTACCATCAGCCATATCTTTCGCAATTTCAGAAGCCATTTTTCCAGAGTCAAGACAATCATTAAATTTAGCAGTATCCAATCCAATTTCCTTTGCCCATTTCTTATAGTTGTCAACACTTAAAGATTCTTGATTAGAATAAAGCTTGTCATGCATTTCAAAATATTTTCCTTGCTCACCAGCACACTCTGCAGCTTCAGCAGCTTTTTGAGCTTGCGGATGAAAACTCAAAGGAAAATCTCTGAAAACTAATTTGACTTTTCCAGTATCAATATATTCTTTCTTTATTTGAGGATATGTTTGTTCAAAATGCCTTCCGCAAAAAGGACATTCATAGTCGCTGAATTCTATCATTGTAACCTTAGCATTCTCATCTCCAAGAACAGCATCGTCGTCAATACTTACTTTCACAGCAGAAGGCGAAGGATTATTTTCCGTCGGCGCAATAACATTTCCTGTTCCAACAATTCCGTCCTTTTTTCTAAAAGAATCAAAACCCCCAAACAAACTTATTACAAATAAAGCAGCAAACAGGAAAGTTCCGATTTTCCAAAGAGTATCTTTTTTAAGAGTTATCGTTCCTGATTCGTTTTCTTTTATTTCTTCCATTTTACCTCCTTTCATTTGTCTGAATATGTAAAGACGAATGAAGGAAAATCTTTTATTTGCTTACAATCTTATGATTAGGTGAATTTTACAAGAATTGAACTTTTTTAAGTCTTTTGATGTTTTGATATATAATTTACTTCTTCGCTATGTTCCATAAAAAGTTGAAATAAACTTTGAAGCTTTCAGCTATCTTCTCATTTTTTATCATGAACACAAAAGGCTTTTTATCCCAAAGAAAAATATAAACATAATCTTGGAAAATATCTATAGCTGCAGGACTTATATATCCTTTTGGCATATAACGAACTTCAGTGTTTTTTTCTTTTTCTCTGTCTTTTCCTAAAGTTTCTTTTGCTGAATTATCCATAAGAATCTTGAGATGTTGTTTTTTCTTTGCACTTTTAAAATTCATATTAGTCAAAAATGTTCTCAACGTTTCTGACGATGATTCCTGTTCTGAAAATCCAAGAATGTAAATTGTTTCTTTTATCGGGCAATCATCTATAATTTTCTTGAACGCCGTCTTGAAACCCTCATATCCTTCATAAACTGAAGTAGCCGTATGAACATTTTTTTCCAAAGCTAACTTCTTCAATTCCGGCACAATTGCTTCAATCTTTTTCTTACGTTCATCTTCTTTTTCTATAAATTTTTCCGGAGACGATGCATCATAATATTTTCCATTCTTTTGTACAACATAGCTAACCAAACCCTTAGATATTAAAGAATTCAACGATTCATAAACTCTTGAATTAGCAATGCCGGTTTCCTTTATTATCGGCCCCGTCGTGACATGAGGATGTTTTAACAAAAACAAATAGATTGTCGCTTCATTCTTCGACAAGCCAAGTTCAATAAGTTGTTTTTCCATTATAAACCATAATGCTTGTTCTTATATAAATGTTTCTCCCATACGGGAGAAATTAGATATTAATACCCTGATTTTATGTTATTACTATATAGTAAAGATATATACTTACTTTCATAACGATGAAAGGAGGACAAAATAAAAAATGAAAATGAAAAACACATATAACACAATGAAAGGACTTGCTAGAAAGTACGCTGTCCCAGCAATGATTGGACTTGGTGCAATCGGAGCTATTAGAGGATGTAGTACAGACTTAGAAGCAGAACTTCCTATAACTCAAGAAACATCTCAAAGTATTGTAGAAAGCTATAATGCTCAATATGGAGCAATGAAGAAAGAATTTGAAAGGGAATTCAGCAGCTCAATTGCTGACAGAGTTTACGATGCAACTGAACAAATGTCGATATATACAAATGGAAAGGAATTATCAAGTCTTAGACATCGATTCAATACTGAACCTGATAATAATTCGGCAGAAAATGTGTATCAATTAACAAAAGAAAACCTATATGGAGTTGATTTTGGAACGCCAGAACTTGAGAAAGTTTTAACAAATCAAGGACTTCAAGTCAAAGTTGAATCAATCTATTCTGAGTCTGAAATTGGATTAATTCTTTTAGGTCTTATGGGTTTGATTGGAGTTGTCAAACTGATTGAATAAATTTTATTTTTTAAATTTTTTATTTAACATATGGAGAAAATAAGATGGAAACAAAATCATTCAAGGAATAAGTAAGAGAAAATAAAAGGCTAGCAAGAAATTTTATGCTTAGAGAAAGTGCTTTAGAAAATTTAGCAAGACTCTATGAAAGCAATGGTAAAATTTGGTCTGCTATTGCTACATATCAGATATTAGCTTTAGACATTACTTCAGAACCTCAAACTCAAGCTAGTGCATATTATGAATTAGCTAGACTTTATTCAAAGAGGGGTTGTAAAATAAGAGCAAAATTTTGTTCATGGATGAGAAATAAATATTATGATTAATTAGAAAAATGACAGAAAAAACAATAGGTTACACACTCTTAGTTAATTCAGCATACTCTGAAGTGGATTGGAGGAAAGCAGAGGAACTACAAAAAACCATTAAAGATAAATATGACGTTGATATAAGATTTCCAATTAGTTATAGTGGCAGACATAGACATGATACTCATGAAGTAGATCTTCCATTAAGAAACCTTGATTTATTAGATGACGTTATAGGTATATTAAACGGAAATGGCTATACTATTGAAGGAATAAGGAGAATTTTTGAATAATAAAACTTATTTCTAAATTTCAAATCCTCAATAAACCCTTTCTCTCTTGTCAATTTTAACTACTATTATCAACTTATTTTCATGATTCACACGATACAGTGCCCGATATTTTCCGACTCTTATTCTGAATGTTGGAAGCTCATATCCAATCACTCTTTTAGAGTCGTGAGGGACAGGGTTATTCTTCAACTGATTTAATTTTTCAAAAATTCTATCAAACAAATCCTTTTCACACTTAGAAAGAAATTGTTCTGGCTGTTTATCCAGCTTTATTTCGAACATTTTTTATTGCCTCTAAAGAAACCAGCTTACCCTCTTTTTCATGTTTAATACTCTCATTAAGCATTTTTCTTTCTTCTTCATTTATTATACTGTCAGTATCAATTATTTTATTTTGAATTTCAATTATTGCTCTCTCAACCTTTTCAAGCCGTTTTTCAACATTACTTTGCGTTTCCATAATAAAAGAATTATTCTAAGATATTTATAGTTTTCTGTTTTCAAATCCTCTTTCTTCTCCTCATATTCTAATTGACGTTAAATCTATTCATTTAACTACATATCCGTAAATATGTGGGTTTATAAGATAATTTAATCCACTTTCTTTAATCATACCCCTTTCTATTTTGACTTTCTTGAAATTAGATTTCTTTATATTATTCAAAATTTCTCTGTTTGGATGACAGCCATCTGAAAAAAATTTCCAAGGTGTATGAATTGAAAAATCCTGCAGCTTTCTTCTAAAACTTCCTTCAATATCACCAACATGTTCTATAAATATAAATTTCCCCTCTTTTTTTAGAACTCGATAAATTTCACTTAAGACTTTATCAACATTATTAACCGAACACAAAACTAAAGTTGAAACAACAACATCCACACTCTCGTCCTTCAAAGGAATTTTTTCGGCTATACATTTAATAATTTTAACTTTTGTTTGTAAAAGATGAACATTTTTTCTGATATATTTTTGCATGATTGGATTAGGCTCTAATAAAATTATTTTTGTATCTGATGGATAATATTTTAAGTTGGTTCCTGTTCCAGCTCCAATTTCAAGAATTGTTCCTTTCAAATCAGAAATTAACTTTCTTTTTTTCTCACCATAAATTTTATCTTCAATATTTTCCGATTTTGATAAAACAAACGCCAAAAATCTTTGAGACAATTTTGCTTTTACCATATAAGCTAAGAATTTGCTTTCTTTATATTTTTTTCTTCAAAATTCAATAACTCCACACCTCTTCTATGAAGTACTTTAAGCATATCAATTTCATTTATTTTCTTTCGGTTTTCTATTATGATATCATGTTCATCATGATTTATTCTCTTGATTGTTATCACCCCCGTCTCAAATCCAAATTCTCTTACAATATCTTTTTTAATTAAATCGACACACCCGTTACAATATAAATTTTTAACCAATAATTTTATTATCCTCATTTTTCATTTTATTTGAAATAATTTAGACATTCTTTTAAATCTGAATGATGGCCTAAATGTTCTTTCCAAGAATTTACATCTTGTCCAGCAGGTAGTCTACATTTTTTAGGTATATCTCCAGAAACACTATCTGATTGGGTAGCTACAGATTCAGTATTATTTTGTGAGGACTTTAGAAGAAACATTCCAAAAGCACCAGCCAAAAGTAATAATAAGATTCCCATAACTGCAATTGTTTTTCCACTTATGTTGATAGTATTATTTTCAGTTGTCATTAATATGAACCTCCTTTCATTTGATTGAGCTCTAGCGAAAGCGAATGAATGAACCGCCTTTCTTGCGGTGCTTTCATTTTTCTTTTATGATATAACATTAGTGTTATTCCCATAATACTTGACGCAATTCCAATTGAAAAGAAAGCTTTTTGATAAGTCATCAGAAATGATGTTAATACACTTAAACCTGTAATTCCAATCAGAGGGATAACACTTATTAAAAAATGACTGCAACATACAACCATAGATCCTCCAGAAATTGTTCCAGATGTTGCCGCCCCTCTATTTATAGTTGCATCGTGTTTTATAGAAATAAATAATCCAATTTGAGCTCCAAATCCTATAGATAATGGCAACAACCATATCCACAATCTTTTAAATTCAGATATAGCAAATCCGTAGCTTTGGAATATGGTCAAAACAGAAATATAAAATATTAAGATTAGTATTCCCGACAATATTCCAAAAAAAAGTGATTTGCCATTAATTTCCATTTTAATGAGGTCTTATGCTTAGTGAACTTAATATTAATAATGCAAGAATAATTATTATAACGATTAAAGTTTTCCATGATACTTTATTCTTTTTTTCTTGATTATTTTCCGAAGAATTTTTTTGACAGCAATTCACTTTGCACCTCCTTTATGATGATTTGAAAAATGATATTTCATAATAAAGAAATGAAGAAATATCATAAGCCCTATAGCTCCAACTGTCGTCCATTGACTTGAAATACCCGAAAATTGAAGTACAATAATAATTGCCAAAGGTATAACGCAAACTAATATCATCATTATCATATGTTTCATATTTGGATGTTTATCTTCATAAATTTTCATTTTAATTCCTATAAACAGTATTATCACTTATTATTTGCGTTGCATATTTTGCTTCTAATGCTTGTTTAATTTCTTCTTTTGTTTTGCCTTCTCCATAAAGTTGCTTTGCAAAAAGTGCATCTTCATAACATAATCCGCATTCACTCGCGTGACCATCCCACTCACCGCCATTATTAACATCCCCTTTCATAAAACAATCTATCAATCCTCTTGAGTGTAATCTGCCTCCATGTCCTGCAGCGTCGCTTCCACATCCGCAATTACAAGGTAAACCTGTTAATTTATCGCTATCTAACTTTGCGAACGAATATGCATCCTTTATTTTAGGTTTAGTGAATGCATAGTTTGGGAGATCCAATGGATTTGCATAAGCTAACTTTATAAGAAAAATTGCGCCGATTATGGAAAGTAAAAGAATTCCTATCCAAATATAATTATAATATTTATTCATCATTCTTTGCAGCACTCCAATAGTTTTTTTATTCCGGAAAAAATACTTTTCTTTTCTTGAGTTTCATAGGCAATTGAATTTTTAGAATCCGAATCATTGAATTTGTCTCCAAAATTAAGTTTCCAAAACAAAGCATAAAGTTCCGCTGCATCATTATACAATTGTTTTGCTTCTTCAATTCTTTTTTCATGAAGATATCTGTTTCCAACTTCATATAACCTCATACTCGACGCCAGTAAATGTTTGCTCATACACCAAGTTTCACTTTCATCTTTGTTTACTAATTTTGCAAGAAGTTTTTTTCTAAGTTCACGGCAAACCTCAAGCACTTCAAGAAACTTTTCATCATGTGTTTTTACAAAGCTAAAAAAAGAATGTTCTTCTAAACTTACAATATTCATGAGGGCTATACTCAAATCTTCTCCTGCTGATAAATCTAATTTATTCTTTTCTTTTATTTCTGAAATTGTTGTAACAAAGTTTTTAGTTTTCATTGAAACACCGCCCAAAAAAATAATGTGTTTAATATAAGGGCCGTAAATGTAAGAACCATTGTTTGATAATTGAATAATGCTTTTCCTTCATTTTTCTTTTTTATTTCATTGCTTGAAAAGAAAGCAGCAAATGAAACAATTGCTCCAGAGAATGTGCCAAAAATTATTTTTTCCATCCCGAATATTCTGTAAGTGTTTGCGGGACCGTAGATGCCGGCAAAATAGAAACCGAATACAGTAAGAACAAATGTAGCTATAGTTAAACTGCTAATTCTTAAAAACGCATTTCCGCCTATATTTTTCTTTTTGAGTATATTATTAACCCAAAGTGCTGAAGAAACAATCATTGCTCCGACAAATACTCCAACGATTGCATCATCTAATCCAAAAGACCTTGTTACTCCAACTCCAATAATTGTAGCAGCAGTGCAAAGAGGACAATGAGCCATTACTATCGGCATAATGGCAATTATACTTAAAATAGGAATTAAAAATAATCCAAGTATTTTAGATTTACAAATATTTCTTTCTGCTTCTTTCTTATATTTGTTTTTTATATTTGTTTTTTCCATGTTTCTTTCCATTTGTTTTTAAAAAAATAAAAAAAATAAAAAATGATTTATACTAACAGCCTCCAACCATGCCTGACCCACTTGAGGGTGAACTAGCTGCTCCATTTCCTTGAAGTCTTGCAGGAACTGTTCCATGCATTTCATAGTTCATTATTTCATTTTCTGACCAGCCAGTCATGTCCAGCTTTCCAGAACTTCCATCAACTGCTTTTCCAGACAAACTTGATACTTTATATGTTAAAAAAAGTACTGCTAAAAACAGCACTCCGATTACAACCCATACTAATGTATTCTTTCTTATTTCCATTTTATCATTAGCATCCTCCGACCATTCCGCTTGAGGCAGTTGATGCCGCTGTTTTAACTGCTGACGCTGTTGCTTGTGCAGGGGCCGTGCCAATTGCTGAGGCTTTAAATGTCAGAAATATTGTAGCTATCAGCAATATTCCTATAATAATCCACAGCATTGTTTTCTTATCTATCTCTACCATGCTTTTACCTCCTTTCATTTGATTGAGTGTTGGCGAAAGCGAATTCACAATTCTATCATTCGTTTTTTTCTCTACATTAGTTTTTGTATTTTTACAACAATCCATTTTTCTTCTCTATATATTTAATTAAAAAGCTAAAGGGAAAAAATAAAAAATAAAAGTCCCATTAGCAGCCACCAACCATCTGACTACTTCCACTTGAACTTGTAGTTGCCTGATTTTCTGCGCCTCTGTAAATGTTTGAAGCAAGGTTGATATAATTTGTATAATCAATTCCGTTTGCTTTCAATACTTCGGCTTTCTTCTCATGAACTCCTGGAAAAAATAAAACTTTCCATTTTCCAAGTTCATTCAGAATCTGCTCATCAGTCATATCCGGGTGCTTTGTCAGCAAATATTTTGCTAACCCCCTCATAGCATAACTATGAGCGCATCCACAAGCACGTTCCCCATTGCTAAAGACAAGTGTTTTTGCACCGCAGCAATATTCACATGCAATTGAGCTTCCGATTTTGACGTATCTCTCCATCTGCTCTTTATTTAATTGCATGTCTTCATATTTTGTTAGCTTAGCCATAGTTGCATCTGCCAATTGAGGATTGCTCGCAGAAACATCGTTGAATGATACTCCAAGCTCACTCCCATAAATTTCAGGAGTTCCTTCCGGCAATACACTTAACGCAGACACTGTGCCTATACCCGTAGCAATTGCGTTTCCAGTTATGTTACCATTTGCGCCGTAGATCTTAACTCCATTAAATATGAGCAAGCCCGCAAGCACGATAATAATAACGTACTGTACTTTGGTTTCAGTGTTGGATTTTTTTCCTCCTTTCAGAGTCTGATTTTCGTTTTCCATGATTTTTATAAGAATTAAAACTATATATGCGCTTTTGTGAAATGTATTTCACCGAGGTATTTATTAAGAAAAATAAAAAAGAAATATTTGCTATTAAATTATCAGACTATTATAAAATGCAAAACTACATCTATTCGACTATTATTTTTCCGTATCCCATTCCCATTACACAAGCGAATCTAAATGTTCCTTTCTTTGTTGGAGTAAAATCAATTGTTTCTTGCGAAGTTCTAACATATTTTGAAACACCCAATTCTTTTATTGTGAATGATCTTAAACATCCAGTTACACTTTCATCCAGGGAGATACTAACCGGTTGTCCAGCTTTAACTCTAATTTCATTTGGATAGTAATTCAAATCTTTCATACTTAAGACAACTTTTTGTGTCTCTCCATTGACAACATTTGTTGTGGAAAACTGAAGCCCTTGATTATCACTTGATTTTAAAAGAAATATACCTCCAAGTACCAAAATTAAAAGTATTAGTCCTGCCCATTTTGTTGATTTTTTCATATTCAATTTACCTCCTTACATCCTATATTTATGAATTATTTTTTCTAAATTTTATAAGAAAAATAAAAAAGAAAATATAAGAAAAAATTATTTTTATCAAGCTAGCTCAGCATCTATTATTTGCTTGAATGCCTGATATGGTTGTGCTCCACTTACTAATTGTCCATTTATAAAAAATGCTGGTGTTCCTTGAACCCCATATGATTGTCCGTCTTGTTGATCTTTCTGAATTTCACTGGCATATTTGTCAGAATCTAAACAACTTCCAATATCATAACCAATATCTTTTGCCCATTTTTTAATGTCTTCTGTTGTAAACTGAACAGTAGAACTTACTGATCCACCATCAAGCTTGTTTTGTTCAGCAAAAATCTTATCATGCATTTTAAAGTATGCAGAATCTCCGCCTGTTTCACGAGCACAATTTGCTGCTTGTGCAGACGGAATTGCCATTGGATGAAAACCTAATGGAAAGTCTCTATATACAAGTTTTACTTTTCCAGTATCAATATAATCTTTTTTGATTGACGGTAACGTATCCTGCCAAAACTTTCTACAGAAAGGGCACTGATAGTCGCTGAATTCTATAATTGTAATTGGTGCATCTTTCTTTCCTAAAATAGGATCATCATCTTCGCTGACTTTGACAGCACTCGGAGTTGGATTATTAACTGTCGGATTTGTATCTGCTACAACATTTCCTGTTCCAACAATTCCATCCTTTTTTCTAAAAGAATCAAAACCTCCAAACAAACTTATTACAAATAAAGCCGCAAATAGAAAAGTTCCGATTTTCCAAAGTGTGTTTTTTTTCATGGTTATTGTCCCTGTTTCTTCACTCATCTTAATTTTTTAACCTCCTTTCATTTGTCTGAATATGTGAAGACGAATGAATGAAAATCTTTGATTTGCTTTCAATTTTCTGATTATGAAAATTAATTGAACATGTATCATCAAATAAAGTATAAGAAAATCTTAAGATAGAAATTGTTAGGATTACCATTGCTAAAATAGAAATTTCAAGTCCTTTAAATGGCAGAGTTGCAAAACTAGCTGCTAATCCAAAAAATGCTACGAGACCAAGACCACATGCAGTGCATCCTAGTGCAAATATTCCTAAAAACATTCCTGTAAAACTCAAAGCACCAATTTTAGATGAGGACTTCCTTCTTAAATTAACTTTGTATATAACCAAACTAAAAAGAATTCCAGTAAGAAAACTTAAGATAATAATACTAATAAAACTTGAAAATAAAATACTTCCTTTAAAATTAATAAATATCATATATGTGAAGGGAATTATTCCAGAAAAACCTCTTGTCTTATAAAAACTTGAGATATTTCCGTAAGCAGATATAAGGAAGTTTAAGAAATAAAATAAAAATCCGAATACAATTGCCAGCATTACATACTTAATTTTCGAAAATACTTTTCCTAAACTTAAGAAACTCTTCCCTATTTTATTTAACATTAGTAAAAGAAATTAGAATTGTATTAATATCTTAGGGTGTGAACGATTGGTAAAAAACACCCCAATTCGCTTAAATTTCTGTTAATTAACGTTCATGGAGGTAAAATTAATGTTTAATTATTTGTAAAATAATTTTTAGTTTAAAGTTATTTAGAATCATCAATAATTTCTTTAATATCTTCTTCTGCTTCTTGCGCTTCTTCTCTACTAATTTCTGGAAAGAATTGGGAGATTATAGTAGGCTTCATTCCAACAATCTTTACTTTTCCATTCTCTTCAATAACATTAATTTTACACGGCATACATAAAGAAATCAGTCTATTTTTATTTAAGAAATTATTCGCGTGTTTTGCCGAACATATTTCTATAATCTTCAACGGTTTATGTTCAAAACCTTTCGCAGCAAGTCTTTCTTTAACATCATAAATCTGGAATAATGCCCATCCTTTTTTCTCGACGGATTTTAATACAGATACAACTGCTTCATCAAAACTTTTATTTGTTTTAACAATGTATGCAAAATCTTCTGTTTTCATATTTTCAGCCAAACCTCAAGCGTTTTTCCTTTTGGCATTCTTTTAATTAAATTCCTTTTTTCAAGTTCTTGTAAAACATAACTTAATTTTGCCTTTGACATATCTGTTCTTAATCTTAAAGTATTTTGAGTTATTCCGTCTTGTTCCTTAATCGATGTTAATACTTTTTGCTCAAATGGATCAAGTGCTTTCATGATAATTGAAAATTTTTCTTCCTTAATTTTTTGTGAATTTTCTTCTTCTAATTTTCTCAAAATCATCCCTTCATGTTTATTGAAAAAAACTAAATAAAATCCCAAAGAAAGTAAAAACGCAAAAACTCCAATAGCAAAATGAGTAAACGTTAATGTCCTTTCAATTCTAACGCAATTAACATTTTCAAAACAACCGAGTGCCTGACCTTCACTTGTCAAAGATGATGAATAGTAAAAAAACAAACCTCCAATTACTAAACTCAAAACGACAAGTACAATACCTAATTTTTTACTTTCCATTTTTATATTATTCTTGACAATAAATGAGTATTAAAGTATTTATATAAACTATTCGCTTGTGAGATTATTATAACTTCAGAAAAATAAAAAAGAAAATATTTTCTGATTAATTTTTTAACTTGTTATATATCGTCGCGAAAAGCCAACCAACAATCAATGCTATAACAATAACTTCTATTGTTCCAATTAATGCTCCGTTAAGCGTTATAGGTTTTGTTATCTGGCTAACATCAATACCATGAAATATTGCTCCAAATAATTTTGTAGTTGACTCTGGTGCAATTAAAATTAACAAAGCACATACTATGGAAATTATTCCTGTAACAATTCCCAAACTCAAAGAAACTCTTTTTGGACTTAATTTATCTCCCATTTTTTTCACCTCCTTTCATTTGATTGAGCTCTAGCGAAAGCGAATGAATGAACCGCCTTTCTTGCGGTGCTTTCATTATATATATCTATATTAGTTTAATTACCCTTCTTTAAGTATAATAACATTTGTCATTCCTCTTCTCTTTCTTTCTGCAACTCCGAATCCTTCCAGTCTATCTACAATTCGAGTAACTCTTGATTTGCTGTATCCAGTTTTTTCTATGAGGTCTGCTTGGAATATTGCACCCACTTCTTGAAGAATTTTATATACTTGCTTGTCCTCTGGTCTGAAAGGGGAAGTATCAACAAACTTCTTTTCCTTTTTTTCTTTTATCTTTTTTATTATTACTTTCTCATTTGGCTTGGAAAAAATCAGGAATAAGCTAAAAATAACTAAAATTCCAACAATACCAAGTGCGAGATATGTCTGGTAGTTTACAGAATCATACATATCACATGATTTAACATCACCATGCTGTATAAAACAACTATTTTTTACTGACTGCATTAATGTATTATTAAATAAAAAAACGAGTAATACAATCAAAATAGATATTCCAAGCATTAACCATCCGACATTTTTGTTTTCCATCTTAATTTATTTATTATATCTTCTTTTTTCTCAATAAATTTGCATTCATAACAACCGTTATACTCGATGCCGCCATTGCGATTTCTGCGATAACCGGATGCAACAACCCCATTATCGCCAACGGAATAGCAACAACATTGTAAGCGAACGCCCAAAATAAATTTTGTTTTATCTTTTTGAAAGTTGCTTTGCTCAAAGTTATTGCCTGCACAACACCGACTAAAGAGCCTTTTGTTAAAACTATATCGCCGGATTCTATAGCAATATCAGTTCCTGTTCCCATGGCAATTCCAACGTTCGCCTCTTTCAGTGCGGGCGCGTCGTTTATTCCGTCGCCAACAAAAGAAATTCTATCGCCGTATCTTTTTTTCAATTCTTTTATTTTATTCGCTTTGTCTTCTGGCAGAACGTTTGCAATAACGTTTTTAATTCCAACTTGTTTTGCGATTGCTTTTGCCGTCGGCTCATTATCTCCTGTAATCATAATTGTAATATATTTTTCTTTATGAAGCAAAGCGATGGCTTTTCTTGAATCTTCCTTTACAGCGTCGGCAACAGCGATTACTCCAATTAAAGATTTGTTTTTCGAAACAATCATAGTAGTTTTTCCTTCGCCTTCGCATTTCATTATTTCTTTCTCAAAACCTTTCAAAGAAATCTTTTGTTCTTCAATTAATCTTCTGTTTCCAATAACTATTCTATCTTTTCCAATATTTCCTTCAACGCCCCTTCCTCTTAAAATTGAGAATTTTGAAACTTTTTTTAAACCAATTTTTTTATCTTCACAATATTTTACTATTGCCTTGGCCAAAGGATGCTCGCTCAAGTTTTCCAAACTGCCGGCAATTTCTAAGAGACTTTTTTCATTTATTCTCTTATCAAAGAAAACATCAGTAACTTCCGGCTTGCCTTTTGTTATTGTTCCGGTTTTGTCAAAGACAACAACTTTTACTTCTTTCATTGTTTGAATAGCTTCGCCTTTTCTAATTAAAATTCCATTTTTCGCGCCGATGCCGCTTCCAACTGTCAACGCAATCGGCGTCGCTAAACCCAAAGCGCAGGGGCATGAAATTACTAAAACTGCAATAGCCGCCGCCAAAGCCAAACTTAAATCATTAGAAAAATACATCCAAACTCCAAAAGTAACTAAAGTAATAACTAGTATCGCCGGTACAAAAATAGAAGTTATTTTATCAGCAAGTTTTTGAATTGGAACTTTGCTTCCTTGCGCTTCCTCGACGAGTTCTATTATGTGGGACAAAAAAGTATCTTTTCCAATTTTAGTTGCCTTGACATACAAAACTCCGTCTTGATTTATTGTCGCACCAATAACTAAAGAGCCTTTCAATTTGTCGACGGGAAGACTTTCTCCGGAAATCATGCTTTCATCTACTGAAGATTCGCCTCTTAAGACAACACCATCAGTCGGAATTTTCTCTCCAGGTTTAATTATCATAACATCTCCTAATTTTATTTCAGAAATATCAACCATTATTTCTTTCCCATTTTTCTCAATTCTTGCCTGTTTTGCTCCAAGCTCCAAAAGTTTTCTTATTTCCTGCCCTGCCTTCCCTCTCGCCTTCGCTTCAATATATTTTCCAGTAATAAAAATTGCCATTATCATCCCTGCAATTCCTGCATAGTTTTCTATTTCCATAAAGAATACCAGAACTCCAGTAATCCACGCAATTACAGTTCCAAGTCCAATCAAAGAATCCATATTAAAATAAAAACTCAAAAATCCTCTAAATCCGGATTTCAGCGTCGAGAATCCTGTTATAAAAACAACAGGAAAAGATAAGGCAAGAATTATATATTTCATAATTTCTTTTTCAATCATCACGTCAAACAAAGGCAGAATATACATAACTATAACTAATGGAATTGTAATTATCCACGCCCAAATCAATTTCTTCTTCCATGTAGAAATTTCTTTTTCTTCAGGTGTGCTTTCATGATTATGGTTCATTTTACCTTTAGTATGTTTTTTCATTTTATATTTTTAAATTTCGCGCTTTGCGCATTTTCTTCAATTTAGAGTATTTGAATATTGGTTGAGTAACTTTGCATTGTTTATTTTTCATTCTGCGTTTTTTATTATCATTAATTTATAACACGAGCTTGCGAGTGCAATTTCTAACTCTCAATCTTAGAAACTTTATATCCAGCTCGCGAAACAGCTTTTTTCATTTCTTCTTCGCTGACGCTATCATCGGCTTCAACGATTGCTTTTCGCGTCATTAAACTTACTCGCGCGTCTTTCAATCCAGGAACTTTTTTCAAACTCCTCTCAATATTCGTTGCACAAGAAGCGCAATCCATTCCTTCAACTGTTAATTTAACTTTTTTCATTTTAAATTTTCCTCCTTACATTTTTATTTTAATTGCATGTTTAGTTAATTCCAAATTGCAAGCTTTGTGCTTCGTACAATAAGCTTCACATTCTTCGGCTAACTTCTTTATTTTATACATCCAGCCGCACTTGCTACAAGTAAATACTATCTTTCCTTTCCAATCAATTTCTTTTATCATTACTTTCTTCTCCTTTCATTGTTTTGAATCTGTTTAACAAGCCACACAATAAACAAGACTAATGCAACTAAAGCAAGTATCATAAATATCCAGCCAAATACATAACCTATTCCACTATAACCATATCCTCCCATCATTCCAAATCCTGGGCAATTGTATTGCTGGGCACTTACAAAACTTAGATTAATTAAACTTACAAACAAAATAACTAACAAATTTTTTATTTTCATTTTTTACCTCCTTTCAACCTCTTTGAGTATATGAATACAATAACTGGACATGTGTTCATCAATTAATTTCATTAATGGCTTGATCGTTTCTTCATTTAAGGAATAATATCTATATTTTCCTTCAGTTTCCATTTTTACAAAACCACATCTTTTTAATCTTGATAAATCATGTGACACACAAGTCTGATCCATTTTCAATTCAGACATAATTTCGGAAACATTCTTTTTTCCATTTCTTAAAAAGTTTATTATTTTAAGTCTTGATTCACTTACAAGTGTTCCGAAAAAGATTTTGTAAGCCCCATATATTTCTTCGTCATTAAATCCTTTTCTGTGGCATGAATCTAATATGTTTTTGTTTATCATATGATAATTCAATACATATAATGTATTTAAATGTTTCGGTTTCTATTTATCCAAAACTCAAAACTTTATCTGATTCTTTCACTATTTGATATAAATCTTTCATAGAAGAAAGAGGACAGGTATTTTTCTCTTTAATTTGTCTTGATTTCATGCATGTTTCACAAGCATATATTTCTCCACCTTTAGAAATGAATTGATTAATCTGTCCTCTAACATCATATTTTTCACTTCCAGTTTCTGATTCAACTCCTTTTGCTAATAAAAATACTTTTACATTATCTCCTTCCTTGAGCGAATAATTAGCTAATCTATAAGCATTCCAAACTGTTTCTGGTTCATTTGTGCTAATAATAATTCCTAATCTCATTTTCTTCTATTATCATTTTGCAATTGTTTAATTAACCATAAAATAAATAAGAGTAATGCTACAATGATTAGAGCCATAAATAAAAATCCGAAAATCCACATATAACTAAATCCAAGACTATTCATCATGCCATAATTCATCATTCCGCCAAAACCAAACATTCCTAAAAATAAGAAAACAACTACCGCGATTATTATTCCAATAAGCAAATTATTATTGTCTTCCATGCTTACGGTTTCCTCCTTGTTTTTTCAATTTATTTATTAAAAGCAAAATTATTAAAACTAAAATAATAATTACTAAAACCAACAGAACATAAAAAAATATTTGAAGTTCAAGAGAGCTATTTTGATAGAAATTATTATTTTTGGGATTTTGGTAATAGTAATTTCCCGCCATTCCTCCACCCATCATGCTGTAACTCATCATTCCATAAACATTCTCATTACAATATACTCTTCTAGCAATATTAATGTGGATTTGTTTTAGTGATTCAGAACCTTCTCCACCCATCATCTCGTCCATATATTCATGTGCTTCTCCAGGATGCATTTGCTCCATGTAATAATCACCAATTTCTTCGAATTGTTCATTTGTTAATTTATCACAACTTATCCCAGAATCTATTAATTGTTTAGTTTCAGTAAAATTGTGTTCTTCTTGAGCACTAACTATAAAACTAAATAAAATTACAACTAAAATTATGAATAATATTTCTTTCATTTTCTTCTCCCAATAACTTTTTCAATTTCTTTTATAGTAAAGTCAATTTCTTCTTCTGTATTATACTTTCCAAGACTAAATCTTACTGAACCAAGTGCAATCTCTTTAGGAACATTCATAGCAGTAAGAATAGCAGACGGTTCTTTTATATTATCATGACAAGCAGAACCAGTTGATAATGCTATATTTTTTAATTTAGACAATAATTCAGAACTATCTATTCCAACAAAACTAACATTCAATGTATTTGGTAATCTCTCTGTAAAATGACTATTTAACTTTATATCAGTAATTGATTTTAGTTTTTCATAGAGTAAATCTCTTAGTTTTTGAATTTCATTATTATTTTTTTCCATATTCTCGCAAGCAATTTCACAAGCTTTTCCAAGTCCAACAATTCCAGCTACATTCTCTGTTCCAGCTCTTTTTCCATATTCGTGATTTGCACCATGAATTAAATTTTCTAATTCAACTCCTTCTTTAATGTATAATGCACCAACACCTTTTGGAGCGTGAAATTTATGTCCAGCTATTGACAGTAAATCAACATTTAACTTGTTCACATCAATAGGAATCTTACCGACGGTTTGCGCAGCATCTGTGTGAAAATAAATATTTTTCTCTCTGGCTATTCTCCCTATTTCTGCAATTGGTTGAATTGTTCCAGTTTCATTATTTGCATGCATGATAGAAATAATTATAGTTTTGTCAGTTATCGAATTTTTTATTTCATCAACATCAACCATTCCATTTTTATCTACACCAATATATGTTACTTTAAATCCTTGTTTTTCAAGAAACTTGCAGGGATTTATTATTGCGGGATGTTCTATAATTGAAGTGATTATATGATTTCCTTTATTTTTATGTTTAAGGCATATACCTTTTAATGCATGATTATTAGACTCGCTTCCACCACTTGTAAAAATAATTTCAGATGGTTTAGCTCCGATTAAATCCGCGACTTGTTTTCTCGAAACTTCAAGGGCATTTTTCCCTTTTTTACCAAGCCAATGTCCACTTGAAGGATTTCCATAATATTTGTTATAATATGGTTTCATAGATTTAATTACATCTAAATCTAATGGCGTACTTGCATTATTATCTAAGTAAACTTTCATTTTTCTAAAGATTTTACAACGATTTTATTTTCCCTCTTTAGTTTTTCGCTCATAACCTCTCTCATTATATCAAATGCTTTTACGATTTTTTTATTAACAATATAATAGTAGATTTGTTTTCCTTCTCGTCTAGAATCAACAATTCCTTTTGCTTTCATTATAGATAAATGCTGTGAAATATTAGCTTGACTTAGTTTTGTTTTATTTATTAAGTTTGAAACTGATAATTCCTTATCTCGAAGTAAGTTTAATATTTCCAATCTTGTTGGATTTGATAACGTTTTACATATCTCTGCGTGAAGTTTATATAATTCCTTATCCATAGATATATTAGAATATTCTAATATTTAAACATTTCGGTGATGAAGTGCATATTAGGATAACTAATCGCGGGCGTTAACTTCTCACTCCACAATAATCGTCCCAGTTCCCATTCCCATTGAACAGGCAAATCTAAAACTTCCTGTTTTTTTTGGAGTAAAAATAATTTTATCTTCAGGAGTTTTTGCATATTTAACAACTCCTAAATCTCTTATTGTAAATGACCTGTAGCATCCACGAACAGAATTATCCAATGTAATTTCAACTGGCTGGTTTGCTTTGACATTTATTGTATTGGGATAATAATTACCATTTTTCATGCTTAATGATATCTTTTGTGTTTCTCCAGAATTGCCATCCCTATTATTCCCCTCATCAATACTATCCCCCTTAACAGAATTATTATAAAGATAAAAACCTGCTGTAATTATAATTATTATAATAAATCCATAAAAATATTTTTTCTTAATTTTTACTTCCATATTCTTATTTTCGTTTTCCATTTATCCTCCACAGCCACAACCCCCTCCACCAGCCCCGCAAGAACCGCCGCTTGGAGCAGCAAGAGGTTGAGCATAATTAGACTTTGTTCCGTCAGATTCTAAAACAGTAAATGTTCCTTTATACATATTCATTGAGCAGGCTATGTAAAATGTTCCAGCCTTGTTAGGAATAAATTTTACTGAATTATCTTTAGAATTAAAATTTTTTCTCACATTAAATTCTGAAATGATAATTGATTTAGAACAGCCGGGCATTTTCGTAACATCTGCTTCTAAAACAACAGGCACATCTTTTTTAAGGTTAGATGGTTCCAAAACATAATTTCCACTCTCAACCCATAATTTAACAACCTGTATCTCTTCATTATTGATTGCATTGCCAGTAAATTTATTGTTTTTTAGATTGCTTCCAGAAAGAAAAAAGAAACTTGCTACGACTAAGATAACAATTGCACTTATTAAAAAAGTATTTTTCTTTATTTTCATTTATCCTCCAAATAATATGCTTCTTGGCCCGAAAACCATCAACCACACAGTTAATGCAGTAAGTATAAAACTTAAGATAATTGTGGTTATATGATCTTCTTTTAATTGCCTTTCACTTTCTTTAGTTTCAAAATAAATCATATAATTCAATCCGAAGATAATTACAGAGCAAACTAAAAAAACAATTACACTTGCAGCTTTTAAATTATCATTTAACATCATTACTGCAGTCATAGCTCCCATTAATCCGCCCATAAATCCTGCCATAGTTCCTTCCATTATTCCCATAATGCCGCAGCATTTTCCCATCCAAATACCAAAGAAAATTCCAACACCCATTCCAAAAACACTTCCATAAAACATTCCGTTAGTAGCTCCGATATAAAAACCAAGTAAAAATCCAGAGACCATACCTATTGTCATGCCTATCATCATTCCAGACATGCAGGAAAATTCTTTGTAAGCTCTAACTTGCCTAATTGAAGGAACAATTATTGCAAAACTTAAGACAGAGAAAAACAAATAAAATCCATATTTGGGAATAAAATATTCCACATATCTCAATTTAAGATAATACAATATTGCTAAAAATATTAAGGAAGTAACTAAGGAGTATAAGGTGGTTTTAATTAATTCTCCTTCTACCCTTCCCCCTTCCAATTCTTTAATAAATTTTTTAAATGACATATTTTAATTAATAACAAGCTACTTTTAAAAGCTTTGATGTAATTAGTTTCAAAACTATTTTAAACCCACAATCATTAATTTAAACGTGAAACCCAAAAACAAATTCTTAATCCTCATTCTAATTGCATTAATCATAAATATAATTTGGGAATTTTCACACTACCAACTTTACATCGATTTGTCTGGAATTCCGTCGACAAGACACTTGATTCAAGCATCTTTTTTTGATATGCTGCTCTTAATAGGTATCTTCTTATTTATTTCATTAAAAAACAAAACTATCTCTTGGATAAACAAACCCAAAAAATCAGATTACATTATAATTATTATTACAGGATTTATTATCGCAATTTTTATAGAAACAATTAATTTAAATTTCGGCCGATGGGCGTACAAAGAGATTATGCCCACAATTTTTGGAATAGGATTAAGCCCCTTACTTCAACTTGCATTGACTGGAATTTTATCTTTATTTATTGTTAATATTCTATTGAGCGTGTCTAATAATTCATTCAACATAAAGTTATTCATCGACGCAATTTCATAGTCCCACCATCCACTCCCCTACCACCCGAGTCGTTAGTGAATTAATGAAATTGCGTCGGAATAAGTTATTAGAAAAAACTATTTTTAGACACGCTCTATTCTATTCAAACAAAAGCAGAAATTAAAACAACCAAATACCAAAGAATCAAATTTATCATACTAAACGCTTTCATTTGTTTCTTCAGTTTCAAAAACTTAGGAGATGGTTTATCTTTTCCTTTAGGCGCATGAACACCCATTTTTCTCGACGTTTTTCCAAGAAAAATTCCAATCAAAACTATCCAAACAACAAGAACATGTTTAATCAAAAGCATTTGTTTGTCAATAGGCCAAGTAACATACGCTGTAACCATAAAACCAGAAATAATCAAAAGCATCAAACCTGTCCAAATAACTTTAGAAATCGCCGGCATTATTTTCATAATCGCAGGAGTAATCTCAGGATTTCTTTCAGCTTTCATAGAAATAATTGCTGCAATTGTTGCTCCTCCAACCCCAAAAGACAAACCAACAAAATGAATGAAATTTGAAATTTCAAGCATTACCATTATTTATTTAGGTAAGAAGAGTTTATATCTTTTTTGATGCCCTATTTTTATTCCTAATCTTATATCCCATATGAAGTATCATTCCAACTAATATAAATGAAATTATTATTCCCAATATTTGCCACTTAACCGAAAGTGTTCCAAGATATGCAAAAACAAAAGCAAAAGGCAACGAACCAATAATTGTTGCAGTCAAATATGTTTTGAATTTTATATTAGAAAACAAACCTAAAGCATAACTTAATCCATCCGAAGGCAAAGTCATTCTCAACAATACTATCGACGCAAAAATGTGATTTTCAGGAATATATTTTTCAATCTTTTCAACTTCTTTTAATGAAATTAATCTTTTAATCAAAGGTTTTCCGTATTTTCTTGAAAGCAAAAACGCGATAATATCTCCAATAGTCCAGCCAATTACAGAATATATTGCAGCTAATTGCCAACCCCAAACCTGCGACGCGAACGGAACTAATGGAAGAGAACTTATTGGAGCTACAACAATTGACAAAGTAAAAATAAAAATGTAAACAAAAACTCCAAGATAATAATGGGAAAAAGAGTAAGCCTTCAATTCATCTAAATATAAACTTACAACATAGGATGATAAAATAAAAAGGGCAATAATAAAACCAATAGTTAAGCCTGCATTTATCACCTCTTTTTGTTTTTGATTCATGAATTAATAACGAGAAGAGAATTTATAAAATGTTTCAATTCCTTAAAACAACAACATTATTCATTCCCCTTCTTTTTCGTTCAATAAATTGCTTTGCCTCAAGTTTATCAAGAAGCCGCGTCATTCCAACCTTTCCAATTTCAATTTTTTCCATCAAATCAGCTTGAAACATTGTTCCATTTTCTTTTTGTAACAATTCAATAACTTTCTTTTCATCTTTATTTAACGATGAAGTGTCAATTTTCTTTTTCTTTTCAGGAACTTCAACTCTTACTTTCTTTTCCTGAATAACTACTCTTTCATGCGGTTTAGAAAAAATAAGAACAAGCGCTATAACTACAAGAAGTCCGACAATTGCTAAAGACAAATAGGTCTGCTGATTCACGCTTTGCGTCATAGGACAACTTAACGAATGTTCAATCCCGCAACTTCCAACAATAACTTCTTTTAGAACATTATCGTATAAAAAAATTATAACTATAAGTAATACTGCTATCCCTAATATTAAATATCCAACATTTTTGTTTTCCATGATTTTTTAAGTTTGAAGTGGTTTTTAGATGTTACGCTCGCAAGCTCGCCTACAGGTTCAACATATGTCGAAGGCTAACTGGAAATTACTTCTCACTTCGTTCGAAGATTAATTTTAACTCCAAATCCGCTTTCAGCAGGATTTTCCGTCGAAGAAATATGATAACCACATATCTTGAAATTTATGGCTTAACAATTTCTTAGCGGAGAGCCTTGAGCTTGCTCTGGCTCGGAGCCATGTTATAACTTTGCGAAGCAGAAAATTTACACATAAAATTATCTGCTATAATTTTCTATAACAAAGTCAGGACACGAGAAGTAGTCATCATCTTTTCGCCTTCACAAAATTCTCATTAACCTTGTCCCAATTTATAACATTAAAAAAAGCCTCAACATAGTCGGGTCTTTTATTTTGATACTTCAAATAATAAGCATGCTCCCAAACATCAATACATAAAAGCGGTTTCTTATTCAAAGCCAAAGGAGAATCTTGATTCTTAGTTTGAATAATCTCAAGTTCTTTTTTTTCATTTAAAACCAACCAAGCCCAGCCGCTTCCAAATAATGTCGTCGCTGCTTCTGAAAACTTTTTCTTGAATTCCTCAAAACCACCAAAACTTTTTTTAATCGCTTCAGCAACTTCACCTTTAAACACAGTCCCAACTTTCAAAATTTGCCAGAAAAAAGTATGATTAACATAACCCCCGCCATTATTAATAATTGCTTGTTTATTCTCGTTTGGCAAAGCATTTGGATTAGAAATCAAATTTTCCGCGTTTCCATTTTGTAATTTAGGATGAATATCCAACGCCGCATTCAGTTTATCAGTGTATGCTTTATGGTGCTTGCTGTAATGTATTTCCATTGTTCTCGCGTCTATAAAAGGTTCAAGCGCGTCATACTCATGTCCTAAAGGTGGTAAGTTGTATGTCATATTTTTTTAAGTTTTATGTGGTTTTTAAATTTGATGAATTTCACCTCGCTAAAATCGCTAAGTCATTGATAAATTGTTAACCTCGATTCATCAATTATTATCAAAATCTTAGTATCTTAACATCTTTCTTAGCGAAGAATCCTGCCGAAGGCGGATTCGTAGCCATAATAATCGAGCGAAGCGAGCAATTTATTCCTCAATAACAAATGACTCTGCTCGACATCCAAGCTCTGTCACAATTTTTTTAATATCTTCTACAAAACTTTCAGGTCCGCAAATATAAAAATTTTTTGGACAACGATTTATAATTTTTTGCAGAAATTTTTTATCAATCCTTCCACTCAGATAACCTTTCTTATTCTCGCGCGTCAAAGTCAGGATTAAATTTTCTGGTTGCTCTTTAAACATTTTTTTAAGTTCATCTTCTAAAATAATATCTTTAGAAGTTTTATTTGAAACTATTAAGAAATTATTTCCAAACTTTCCCTTTTTCTTTAATTCTCTTAAAATAGCAATAAACGGCGTAACACCTGCTCCAGCGCCGATAAAAACTCCTTCGTCTTTATAATTAATTGTCCCCCATGGCTCTCCGATAATTAATTCGTCTCCGGCTTCAAGGCTATCCATTTCTAAAGTAACACCTTTTTTCTCAGGATAAATTTTTATAATGAATTCCAAATTCTTGTCTTCATTCAGCGACGCAAAAGTAAACGGTCGTTTCTCATGTTCCCATTCGTCTTTGTTTATTGAAATATTTGTTGCTTGTCCAGGAACAAATTCATAACCCTTCGGCTTTTCAACTGCAAATTTCTTCACGTCATGCGTGACTTGTTCAATTTTTAAAATTTTTACTATTTCTTCCATTTTAGGTTAGTGTGAGCAAAAAAGCAGTATTTTCTTCAGCTTTAAGTGAATGAAGATCATTGGCATTCATATAAATAAAAACACCTGGTCTCATAATAATATTTTCACCTATTAAATTAAAAACGCCCTTTCCTTCCAGCACATAAATAAATCCTTGTTTTGTTGATGTATGTTCAGAAATAGATTTTCCCTTTGCCATACAAAATAAAGTTACATCAAATTTATTATTTTTAACAATTTCTTTACTTAAAATTCCTTCTTCGGGATATTCAATCATTTCATTTATATCTTTTTTCATTTTTTATTCAGATTTTCTAAACACATTCCAAATAAAATTTTGGGTGGTTTGAAATGGAGTATGATGTATTTCTTCTAAACTTTTAATATGTTCAAATCCTTCATAAAATATCTTTTTCATAGAATCCTCAGAATATTGCTTAATATCTAATCCACTGCATTTTTTAGGCCCTTCAAGTGAAAATGTAGAGATGATTAAATGCCCACCGGGTTTTATATATTCTCTAGTTAATTTAACATATCTTTTAATATCACTATTATTTGTTAAAAAATGAAAAGCAGCCCTATCATGCCAAATCTCAAATCTATTGCTTGTTTCAAATTTTCTAATATCAGAACTAATCCATTTTACTATTCTTGATTTTACACCAAGTCTCTGCTGAGATTTTTTTAATGCCTTTAAAGAAACATCCAATACAAATATATTTTTAAATCCTAAATCAAGAAGTTTATCTACAAGATTTGAATCCCCTCCTCCAACATCAATAATATGGGCATCTTTGTCTGGATGAGTAGATAATATCAATTTAACTGATGTTTTAGGATTTGATTGGTGCCAGCTTACTTCGTCAAAGTTCTTTGTACTAAAAATATCTTCCCAGTGTTCTTTTGTAATATTTTTCATGTTCTTTTCCCAATCGCTTTAACAAAAGCAAGATATTTTATCTTGTCTTTTTTTCTATCATTTTCAACTTTATTTGATTCTTTATGAAGTTTTTTCATAATTTCTTCACTCAAAACTTGGTCAGCCATCGGATAAAGAATATTATCTTCCTTGAATATATGCTCTTTAAGCAATGAACAATATCCCCAAAGATGTTCTATTACTTTTTCCTTATCACTTTCTTCTAATCCCTCGACAATTCCCTTAACATGTTCCCTCCCCAAATCATGTTCGTGCAACATTTGATGAACAGGGTTGCAACGCATATTTTCTTTATTTGAATCCGCACACAATTCTTTGAACAAAATATCTTCTTCTTTCATGTGGTGAAACTTATCAGCGTAATTTTTAATAAAATCAACAGCTTTCCTCAAAAAAGTTTTATCTAACTCTTTTCCTCTTTGTAATTCATTAGCTTCTTTTTCTAATGCATCTATAACTTTCAAAATATTTTGATGTTCTTCTGAAAGTGTTTTAGTTAGCTGGCTCATTTTTAATTGTTTATTACCGTTATAACCCCTTTCATGTACGGATGCGGCTTGCAATGATAATTAAATTCTCCGGCGTTATTAAACGTATGCGAATAAGTTTCGCCATCTGCAAGGAGTTTTGAATCCAATTCATTTCCATTATCAGATGTAACAGTGTGTCTAACTGAATCTTTATTCATCCAGATAACAATGTCTCCTTTTTTTATTTCTAATGTTTTTGGTTTGTAATCATAATTTTCTATGTTTATAGTATATGTTTTTGGGTTGTTATTAGCGTCGTTGATCTGACCACCAGAAAAATCATCCACCTCATTTGTACTTCCTGAAATATCATTCACCTCATTGGAATTATCTGTATTGGGGTTTTCAATATTGGAATTATTTATGTTATTAAATAATATTAATCCAATTAAACCAATCACCAAAATTACCACAATTATCGAGATTATTCCTGCTGTTTTCATTTTTTTTCACCCCCTTTTTCATTTTTCTTTTTATAATCTTCAATTGCTTTTGCCAATGCCTTGTCAGCAAGAATTGAGCAATGATATTTCACTGGCGGTAATCCTTTCAGTTTATCAACAATTTCATCTTTATTTATTTTTTCAGCTTCTTCAAGAGTTTGACCAATCGCCATTTGCGTAATCATCGACGACGTCGCAATCGCAGCAGCACATCCAAAAGTTTTGAACTTTACATCTTTCAAAATTTTCTTGCCGTCCTTTTCTTCAACTTTAATATAAAGCCACATAACGTCGCCGCAAACAGGATTTCCAACTTTCCCAATTCCATCTGCGTCTTTAATCTCCCCCATATTTTTCGGATTCATAAAATTCTCTATAACTTCTTTCGAATACATTAGGTGACTCATTTTATTTTAAATTTGGAGCTCGCTCTTAGCTCGCTAAATTGATTTAATTTGTTAACATAAATCCAATTACCATTATACTCAACATTTTGTTTTTCTATTATCATTTTTTCTGACTTGCCGACAGGCAAGCAATTTTTAATTTTCATTTTTCATTCATTTTTTTAATTAACTCATCAATTTGTTTTTTGTTCATTCCATGTGCTAAACAACCCTGCTCAATTGTCTCCTGCGACGCCATCGGACACCCAATACAAAATAATCCATTCTCAAATAATGTTTCTATGACTTTTTCATTATCTAAGACTTCTGAAAATTTTGTCTTAGGCGTTATTTCTTGTATTTTAGTTTTCTGCATTTTCTTTCCATTCCTCTTCGTCGCAAGGCCCACATGTTTGCGTTTCTTCGTCGCAACATACAAGTTCTTTATTTTTTTTATTTTCCATCTATCCCTCCTTTAGGTTTTATTTAAACTAACGGACTCATTTTTCTTAAAATCTCAACAGTTCTCTTAATTTCTTCAAGAGCATAATCAACTTCTTCTTGAGTATTATTTTTGCTTAAAGTTATTCTTATTGAAGTGTTAGCAACAACCGCACTTAGACCCATCGCCTTCAAAACATGACTGGGTTCTAATGATTTGCTTGAACAAGCACTTCCTGTCGACGTAGAAATTCCCTTCGCATTCAAATAACCCCCAATCGCTTCCCCTTCAATATTTTTGAATGAGATATTAATATTATTACAAAGTCTTTTTTCTCCTCGAGGCCCATTCAAACTCGTATCAGGAATTTTTAAGATTTTATCAATAAGATAATCCCTCAAATGAGTCATTTTTTTAATTTCACTTTTCCCAGTCAAACCCGATGCTTTTGCAAATCCAACAATTCCAGGAACATTTTCTGTCCCACTTCTCACACCAAATTCATGCCCACCACCACTAAACAAAGGATTAATTTTCTTTTTCAAATCCTCTCTAATATACAAAGCGCCAATTCCCTTTGGCCCATAAATTTTATGAGCATTCAGCGTCGCTAAATCCAAATTCATTTTTTTAACATCAATATTGGTTTTTGTAAAACTCTGGCAAGCATCAGTATGAAATAAAATTTCTTTACTCTTTTCTTTGATTATTTTTCCAATTGCTTCTAAATCTTGGATTGTCCCAACTTCATTATTTCCGTGAATTATTGAAACTAAAAAAGTTTTATTAGTAATTGCTTTCTTAACATCTTCTGGATTAACAAAACCTTCTTTATCAACATTAAGATATGTCACATCAGCGCCTTGCTTCTCTAACCATTTACAGGCATTCAAAACACAATCATGTTCAATCTTAGAAATAATAATATGATTTTTTCCTTCTTTATTGAAATGAAAAAACAAACCTTTTATTGTAAGATTATTGCTTTCAGTTCCACCCGACGTAAAAATAATCTCTTTATATTTTCCTCCAATTGATTTCGCAATCACTTCTCTTGATTCTTCAACTGCTCTTCGAGCCTCTTCTCCGGGATAATGTAATGACGAGGCATTTCCAAACTTATCTGAAAAATAAGGCAGCATCACTTTCAAAACTTTTTCATCGACGGGCGTTGTCGCCGCATTATCTAAATAAACCTGTTTTTGTTTTCCAAATATCATTTTTTATGGCAGTAAGCACAATTTACTTCACAATATTTATCTGCATGTTTATCAATCAACCTCATCATTGGAACAATCGTATCTTTATTCAAATAATAAATTCTTTGTTTTCCTTTTTGTTTAACTTTAACAATATTACAATCTTTCAAAGACGAAAGTGCATGAGAAACCTTGCTTTGTTCAACTTTCAAACAACTACAAATTTCACCAACACTTTTTTCTTTTTCATTTAAACACAAAACAATATCAATCTTTAATGGATTAGCCAAGTTAGTAAAAAAAACATGATATCTGTTCTGCTCAGTCATATGAACTTTATTTCATATTAGTTTATAAAGATTTCGTAGTTAGAATATGTTAATCTGTAAAGTAAACTTCTTAAGTATACACTTTGTAAAAATTTGCTCGCTCATTCTTCACGAGAATTATTGCTAGAAATCCCGCTATCGCTTGGATTTCTCGTTAACAATTTCTTTAAGCGAAAAACTTGACAAAGTCAGTTTTTAGCCATTAATATCACGAGTTTACGAGTGCTAATGTTTAGTTAGAAAGTGGACTTAACATAATCACAAATTTATTAAACCACCATTTTCATCACTCTTTACAAGCAAACCCTTGATTCTTAAAATGACAGCCATAACAGAAGCTCATGAATATCAAGAAGCAGAAATAAAAAAAATTCTACACCCTTTAGTTAGCGAATGGTTTTTTTCAAAATTCAAAGATTTTTCATTAACTCAAAAATATGGAGTAATGCCAATCTGGAATCGTCAAAATATTTTGATTTCCGCACCAACAGGCGGAACAAAAACCCTCACAGCTTTCTTGTCAATTTTAAATTACCTTGTCACTTTGGCAGAAAAAAACGAGCTTGAAGATAAAATTTATGCAGTTTATTCTTCACCATTAAAAGCTCTTTCTAACGACATTGCAAAAAATCTTATAGAACCATTAGAAGAAATAAATGAACTTGCAAAAAAGAAAAAAATAAAATTACAGAAAATCCGTGTCGCGTTAAGAACAGGTGATACTTCAACTGCCGAACGTGCAAAGATGGCAAAAAACTCCCCGCACATTTTTATTACGACTCCTGAAACACTCGCAATTGTTTTAACATCAAAAAAATTCATAGAAAAATTATGGGCAGTAGAATTTTGCATCGTGGATGAAATTCATTCTTTGGAAAATAAACGGGGAACATATTTATCTTTATCACTTGAAAGATTAAACGAAGTCTCGAAAATCTGGCCTGTGAAAATTGGTTTGTCAGCGACGATTGAACCATTGGATGAAGTTGCAAAATTTCTTGTTGGTTTTGGTGCAAAAGAAGAGCCCTGCGACGTGAAAATTGCGAAAGTTCCTTTAAATAAAACAATTGATATAAAAGTTCTAAGTCCTGTAAAAGATTTAATTGAAGATTCAAATGTCCATCACGAAATGTATAAACTCATGGACAAATTAATTCAAGAACATAAAACAACTTTAATCTTCACAAACACCCGTTCAGCTACAGAGCGAGTTGTGAATTATCTTAAAGAAAAATTCCCTACGGATTATGGCGACGACAATATCGCAGCACATCACTCTTCATTAAGCAAAGACCATAGATTTGACATTGAAAAACGTTTGCGCGACGGAAAATTAAAAGTCGTTGTCTGCTCAACAAGCTTGGAATTAGGAATAGATATTGGTTATTTGGATTTAGTATTAATGCTCGGCTCCCCAAAAAGTTCAGCAAGAGCGTTGCAGCGTTTAGGAAGGGCAGGCCACAAACTCCACGACACTGCAAAAGGAAGGTTTATTGTTTTAGACCGTGACGATTTAGTTGAATGTTCCATAATTCAAAAAGAAATGATTGAAAGAAAAATAAACAAAATCCACATACCAAAAAACTGCCTAGATGTTTTAGCCCAGCAAATTTACGGAATGGCTATTTACAAAATTTGGGATATCGAAGAATTATTTTCTACAATTAAAAAAAGTTATTGTTATCATGAATTAACTCGCAATGATTTTCTCGACGTCATTTCTTATCTTGCAGGTGAATACGATTTAGAAAAGAACTTTGTATATCCAAAAATCTGGTATGATCCAGAAACAAAACAGGTTGGTAAAAAAGGAAAAATGGCAAGGGTTTTATATATGACAAATATTGGAACAATCCCAGAAGAATCTTTTGTTACAGTTAAACTCGCTCCAGCAGGAGAACAAATTGGATTTATAGATGAAGGTTTCTTAGAAAGAATGCGAAAAGGCGATGTCTTTGTTCTTGGAGGAAAAAAATATCTTTATTCTTACACAAAAGGAATGAACTTGTATGTCCGTTCTGCACTCAATCGTTCTCCAACAATACCGTCTTGGTTTTCAGAAATGCTTCCATTAAGTTTTGATTCTGCATTGGAAATAAACCGTTTCAGAAAACTTTTAGCAGAACGCTTTGAAAATAAACGCTCGAAGTCAGAGATAATAGAATTCATAAAAAAACATTGTCACATTTCTCTGGATTCCGAGTCGTCCAACACTCCAGAAGCAATTTATAATTATTTCAAAGAACAGCATAATTTTTTAGGAATCCCCCATACACATTTAATGATTGTTGAACGTTATTATGATAATAGTTTGAAAAAAAATTACGCAATATTTCATTCGATGTTTGGAAGAAGAATAAACGATGTTCTCTCAAGAGCTTTTGGTTTTCTTTTAGCAAAATCTGGAAGTCGCGATGTTGAGTTAGGAATAAATGACAATGGATTTTTTGTTGCAGGAGACAAATTACCTTTAGAAAAAGTTCTTAAATTTCTTACTCCAAAAAATTTAGAAGAAGTTCTAAAAGAAGCAATTGAAAAAACAGATATACTTACACGAAGGTTTCGTCATTGTGCTTCTCGTTCTTTAATGATTCTCAGAAGTTACAAGGGAAGACGAAAAACCGTCGGCAAGCAGCAGATGAAATCACATTTCTTAATTCACGCTGTTAAAAAAATAACAAACGAATTTCCAATTTTAAGAGAAGCCCGACGAGAAATATTAGAAGACTTAATGGATATTGATAATGCAAAAATTATAGTAAAAAATTTAAACAACAACACAATTAAAGTAAAGATAAAAGAAGTTTCAATTCCATCACCCTTTGCATTAAACTTAATCGTTCAGGGACATTCGGATTTAATTCGTTTTGAAGATAAACAGGATTTTTTAAGAAGAATGCATAAGTTGCATTTGGAGGGGATTGATGAAAAATGAGAAACATTTAAAAAATTGTGATTATTAGTTATTTTAATAAAGATGGCTGATGGAAAATATAAAAATGCAAGAGAAGGACTAAAGACTGGAAAAAGACTTGCCCAGGCAAATTATAATCATATTTCTCGACAATTTCCCGATACAATCTATGGTGGAACAAATGATCCTACTAGTTATGAGGGAAATCCAATTGCCCGCGGAGCAATAAGTGAATTGTTAAGTAAAGATGATCCTGATAAGACCTTTCTTGCAGCCAAACTTGCATTTTCATCTGGAGATCTGGATAAACTATCAATACAAAGAAGAATAAAATCTAGTTATGAAAAAGCACTTAAAGATGCCGATGAAGAACAAGCAAGACATATTTATGTCCTCATGCAAACTACGGATAAATTAACTAGAAAGCAAAAAGAATCTCCCCTTGTGGGTAAAATAGCATTATTTCTTGCTATATTAGCTGGAGGTATTGGAATAACTCTTATGACTCCAACATTGACTGGAAATGTTGTTGGAAATAATTCTACATCATCTTTTTTAGGTTCAGTTCTTATTCTAGTAGGTTTAACCGGAAGTTACTTTTATTTTAGAGAGAGATAAATAAAACTATCCAAAACTTCTAAAACCCCTCACCTTTTCAAATCCTATCAATTCACCAAAACATTTAAATATGTGTAATCACATTAATCACATATACACAGGAGCGGATTAAAATGCCAAATATGACTTTATCAATACCAGAAGAAATTCATGAAGCTATGAAAAAGCACAAAGAAATTAGATGGAGCGAGATTGCAAGAAACTCAATAATGGAGCATGTTAAGAAACTCGAGATTATGGACAAAATTACTTCTAAGAGCAGGTTGACAATGAAAGATGTTATGGAGATTGACAAGAAAATTAAATCTTCTATGGCAAAGGAACTGCGCCTAAAATGAATAATGAATATAATAATTGATTCAAATGTAATTATGTCTGCTTTGATTAAAGATTCTATAACAAGAAAAATAATTCTTGAATCTAAAAATAACTTTTTCTATCCAAAAATTGCTTTAAGAAATTTGGAAAAATACAAAAATGAATTAATAGAAAAATCAAATATTGATGAGTATGAATTTAATGAGGTGTTAAAAGATTTATTGGGAAAGATATCCCTTATAGAAGATGCAGACTTTTTAGTTAAACTGGATTAAGCAAAAGAGATAATGGGGAATATTGATATTGAAGACGTCCCATTTATTGCAACAGCTTTGGCAATAAATGCAAATGGAATTTGGAGTTTTGACAAACATTTCTCACAACAAAATCAAGTAAAAGTTATTACAACAGATGAATTAATAAATATTGATAATGAATAAATTTCTTTTCTCTTCCAAAACTTCCAAAATTCCCAGTCATCTCCTATATGCTTCATCGTGATGTCCAAAGAAAATAAGTGTTATAATTTTATTTGAATCATCAACTTCAAATTTAAGAACAAAACTTTTCATAATGTGAACTCTTTTTTCTCCTGCTAAATCATATTTTAATGGTTTGTAGTGTTGCGGATTCTCTATAATTTCATTAATCTTTTTTTCCAAAGCTTTTTTCAAAACAGGATTCTTTTTGCACAATTTATCTATATCTCTTTGACAAGAAGGCTTTATTTCTAGGTTGTACATATTTCCCTTTATTTTATATCTTTAAATATTTCAGAAACAGATTTTAACTTTATAGATTTTTCTTTCTTTCTCCTCTCAATTTCTTTTTTAAATTCTTCTTTCAAAGGTAATTCATCAACAGGATGCCAATCTATTCTTTCACAAAACTTCCATTCTTCATCAGTTATATTTCCGTTTTTAATGTAATTCTCAAAAATTAATTTTTTCATAGTTTCTTCTCTTGCTATTTCACTCCAGTTAACCCACATAAATGTCTTTAATTGGTTTTTCATATTCTCATTTATCGATAAAGTTAAAGATGCCATTATATTTTTCCTATATTTTTTAATTCTTCAAATTTCTTGAATTCTTTAATTCTCTGTTCAAATTTCTGTTTAATAAATTCTGCCCAGTTTATTTCTGGATGTTCCTCTATTTTTTTCTTCAAATCATCTGGAATTGAGACTGTGAAAGTTACCATTTTGTTTTTATACTTTTTCAGTATACACACTATAATTAGTGTATATATTTAAATCTTTCGTAGTCCAAGAATATATTTATCAAAATTTTCCGCCAAACTTAAAAACCCTTCCTCTTTTTCTTAATCATGCAAAACAATTTCATCTTCCTCAACAAATCACTCTTCTTTCCAGCCGAAGGAATTCTCGTTATCGGCGATTTGCACATCGGTTACGAAGCAATGTTAAGACAACTCGGTTTGCAAATTTCAATCGGCTTAACAAAAGATATAATCAACGATTTAAAATTAATCCTAGAAAAAATCAAAGCACAATATTCCTTAAAGAAAGTAATTTTCATCGGCGACATTAAACACCTTTTTTCAGCAGAATACGAAGAGAAAAAAGCTTTTTTCAAAATCCTTAATTTGATTGAGAAGTATATTCCTTCTAAAGAGATTATTCTGATAAAAGGCAACCATGATACGTTCGATTTTTCAGGACATGAAATGAAAAATTATTACATTCACAAAGACATAGCATTTGTTCACGGCCATAAAGACTTCAAGGCAATTTACAGTAAAAAAATAAAAACAATTGTTATGGGCCACATTCATCCATCAATTCGTTTAACAGACAAATCAAAAAGCGAAAAATTTAAATGCTTCCTTGTTGGAAAATTTAAAAATAAAACAGTAATCATTGTTCCAAGTTTCTTTGAAGTATTTGAAGGCACAGATGTTAACGACTACGAACATATATACCAAGACTACTTTTCAATTATTCCAAAGAAATATTTACTAAAATTCAACGCTTTTGTCGTCGGAGAAAAAAACACTGCTTACGATTTTGGGAAAGTGAAAGACATTAATTAACCAAACTCACCATTAATATATCTTTCAGTTAATATGTTCTTTGGAGTTGAAAATAACTTGCTGGTTTCTGAATATTCAATTACTTTTCCATCTAGTAAATAACAGGTATAATCAGAAATTCTTTTCGCCTGGTGCATATTGTGAGTTACAATTATTATTGTTGTTTCTTCTTTTAATTTTTTTAATAAATGTTCTATTTTTGCAGTTGCTATAGGATCTAATGCAGAACAAGGTTCATCAAGTAATATTATATCTGGATTTATTGCTAAAACTCTTGCAATACATAATCTTTGTTGTTGCCCTCCAGATAATCTAAATGCAGAAATGTCTAATCTGTCTTTTACTTCATTCCATAAATCAGCTTTTTTCAAGCTTTCTTCTACAATTTCTCTTAATTTCTCTTTATTTTTAATTCCTTGTACTTTTAACCCATATGCAACATTGTCTTTAATTGACATTGGAAAAGGATTTGGTTTCTGAAAAACCATTCCAATTTGCTTTCTTAAAATGGATACATCTTCATAATCTTTGTAAATGTCTTTTTCATCATAAATTAATTTCCCCTCAACTTTTGAATTATTAATAATCTCATTCATTCTATTAATACATCTTAAAAATGTTGATTTTCCACATCCACTAGGCCCTATTAAAGCAGTTATTTTTCTTTTATATATTTCCAGATTTACATTAAACAAAACTTGCTTATTTCCATAAAAGAAATTTAAATTATCAGCTTTTATTTTTATCATTTTACCATTCTTTTTTCCTTCTCAATTTATATCTAAGAATAAATATTCCTATATTTAAACAAAACATCATGAGAATAAGCACCAATGCGGTCCCAAATGCATAACTAATTGCTAATGGACTTGAATGTTGAGTTGCAAGTATAAATATATGGTAAGGCAAAGCCATAAATTTATCTAATGGAGAAACAGGAAGATAACTAATATAA